>KB659956.1_pt101 | contig 70681 bp, 68 predicted proteins | sample 558768 | NCBI scaffold set KB644980.1 | reverse complement strand
GGTGAATGCAGGGGTCGTGCTACCACCTATTAATATTGTTTCCCCAACGCTGATTTCACTCGATTGTGCGAGATCTCCGCCGATAACTGCTTCATTTGGCGTTTGAGCCAGTCTCCCCTCTTGTATCGACATCTCTGTGAACTCACGATAGGCGGTGAAATTGACACCTCGGGCGAGCACCGGCTCCCCGTTGACCACTTCAAATAAGATAATCTCAGGACTAGCCGTTATCTCCTGAGTTCGGAATGCGTCTGCATATGCCACTGGGACATCACTGGCTACAGGATTTGGCGTCCCTGGTTCAGTGATTGTTTGCTGTCCAGCCCCTGCCAATGGTCCAACAGACCCAATGACGCCAAATAATACGAAGAGAAAGCACATGAATACCGCTAATGTCGCAAGCGCAGGGACCACTGTCTCCCAGTCGATGAATTTCGTTTGTAACTGCTTACGTAACCCACGGCGAGTTGAAGACCCACGGGTAATTGCACCTGGGTCAAGACGAACGGTTCGCCAAGCCGCGATTGCTCCTGCTATCACTCCAACAATAACAAATGCTGTAAATGCAGGGAGCAATAGCGACACAACCTGTGGAGTGAGCTGTGCAGAGAGTGTTGTTGGAATCGATAGAAATGTTGCTGTATTAATAACACTACGGACGAGAATAAGACCACCTGCATACCCCAATGCAACCCCAATGGCTGTGATCAACAGACCCCGAAGGCTAAATATTGTAATAATACGCCGTGGAGTCGCCCCTGTCGCCCTGAGAACGGCAATATCTTGCTCGCGCTCACGAATCGTGATTCGAACAACACTGTAGACTGTCACCATGACAAGAATCGCCGCTGCGAGTGCGGTCAACTGTAATATTCCTGCCAGTTCTGTCGATCCAAGCACAAAGAACTGTAATGCCCCGACAATTGGTACTCCATCCACGTTATTCTCTGAGAGTAAAGCCAGTGGTTGCACATCTGTTACAGACTGAGCTGTCTCAGTGTCAGTGACAAGCCAGTGATCAGGGACGAGTGGATGCGAGGATCGATCCACAATCTCCTCTGTTGATGTGTCGATAGCACTCGCAAATTCCCCCGGAGTTGGCTCGGGTAGTGACACTGTTCGATCATTAACTGTTACCGCGGTTGATTCCTTGCTAAATCCAACCACGGTGTATGTCTCTTCTTGAATATCTGTCTGTCCGACGACAAATCGAGTTGCCTCAGCACTTGCCTTTTCTGCTGGAACGATTACCTGCGTATTTTCAAATTGGGAGGCAATTTCAGTTGTCTGTGTACCAAGAGCAATCCCCAATACCGCTGCGCCAACAAGAAATGCAACCGTAACTGCGATTACAATTACCGCAAGACTATCACGACGTGCCCACCCTACAGTAAGTCGCTGTCGATAACTCATAACGATCTTCGTGGCGCCTTCGTGATGCTATCTCTACGGATAGGCAGTTGCATGACCAGAAACCCTAATACTCGCCCGTGCAGGCTCACTGTATCTCATTACTATCATAACCACATAATTATCTTCTGTGCTTTCGGTTGCATGTTTACTATGCCATTAAATGATAGATATTAATTATTGTCATATCAATCGTTGAATATATTTTGATTCTTCAGGTGCTCCCTCACGTTTTGTGTTCTGACACTCGTCTAGAGTCCCGAGCAATACAAGAATCCCGACTATTTTGAAGCAATTCGTGATAGAATTATACACAGGTGAAGACATAACCTCGTCCGAGTGTGGTATCTAAATATAAACATCTACTACTGTAACCATCGGGGAGAAAACTGAACTACATATGCTACATATAAAGTTATATTTATCAAAACAATTCTCAAAAAGATCTGGATGCAAATGTATTCAGTATCAAACTCTCGATAGTATGCAATATGAGACTCTACTTACTCTACATATCTGAGATATATCCGGATAACATTCCCACGTTAGATTTTCTATATCGTCACTATCTATGTGTTGATCTAACCAATTCAATTTTAATTTCTATTATTTTTGGTTCAATATGTAATATTTGATTCTAAGTTTAAACTACATAGATTTTTGTCCCCGATCAACTGAAAAATACGTACAGTAGTTCCAATATCAAGGATTAGAAATGAGCCAGATAGGTGTAACATGTTAATCAGAATTCAAAAACAACTCCTTCCATGAAATCTATGCTCTCGTCCCTTGTTCCAGTTCAAACACGCCCTCTCTCCATCGACTCATGCTCACCAGGCGTAATTTCTTTTCGACTTCTTGAGGTATCCCCCCACATCTGAACCCGAATCGGTTTGTAGCGTCAGTGGTGATATATGAGTAATGGCTGAGTTCGATCCAGAGCAGTTTGAGAATAAATACGCTAATTATTTCACTGAACTTCAGCGCGCGTATAAGAACGCATTTGAATCGATGAATAACCGATATGACTCTGAATTGATTCACGCAATTGATCAGCAAATTCTCAATGAGTCTGAGCCATTCTATGACACAGAGACAGACTCATTCGAGATCCAACTCCCCGAGAATCCAACCGATCGTCTCACTGCAATCGTCGTTGATGATGAAAAACTTCAGACGGTGCTTGAGACATATGTCGATGAACTTCAACAGCAACATCGACGTGTGTTTGGACTTGACGATGAGTCTGAACCAAAGGTCTAAGCCGTTCGCTCATAATATATCTAATATGAGCACGGAAACTGCAGACACCGAGAATGAGACAAAAGAACTGAAAGAGCGCGTGACAAACTTCCTCCGTCGGAACTTCCCACAAATTCAAATGCACGGTGGATCCGCGGCAATCCAGCATCTTGACCCCGAAGCGGGTGAGGTTTCGATTCAACTTGGTGGTGCTTGCTCAGGGTGCGGGATCTCCCCAATGACGATTCAGGCAATTAAGAGTCGAATGGTCAAAGAAATCCCCGAGATTGAAACCGTCCACGCTGATACCGGCATGGACAGTGGTGGTCATGGACATGGTGGGTCCTCCCCGTCGTTCCCTGGTGAGACCTCTGATGATAGTGGGACATCCGACGAAGGTCCACAGGCTCCGTTCTAGAACAGCGCACTGATTTCACGTCTGTCATATCATTGCTGTCGTGATTGCTTTTATACTTGTATATCTGTTATCGCCTATCGGATTCCAATGAGTCGCTTGACTCTCTAGATGTATTCGATACCATTCAGAGAACGGTCGGTATCAGGATAAACACAGTTACAATGTAATTACGATTAGATGCGCATGAGACCGATGCGTCTTTGATGTTGTCGCCGCGAGATGAGATATGCCTGCTGAATCACCCGAAAATGTTCTCTTCGTGGTGATGGATACGGTCAAAAAAGACCACCTATCGCCGTATGGCTATGACCGCCCAACAACACCCACACTTGATTCGTTCACGACGGATGCAACAGTGTTTGAGGAGGCAGTCGCTCCGGCACCGTGGACACTCCCGGTGCACGCCTCGTTATTCACTGGATTGTATCCATCACAACACGGTGCAAGCCAAGAAAATCCATATCTTGAGGGCGCAACGACGATTGCACAGACACTTTCTGCAGCGGGCTATCAGACCGCCTGTTACTCATCGAATGCATGGATCACCCCGTATACGCATCTCACAGATGGATTCGATGATCAGGATAATTTCTTCGAGGTGATGCCTGGTGAATTCCTTGCCGGACCACTCGCTCGTGCGTGGAAGACACTGAATGATAATGAGTCCCTTCGCACACTTGCTGATACACTCGTGAGCCTTGGCAATACAGCGCACGAATACTTCGCCGGTGGTGAGGGTGCTGATTCAAAAACACCTGCTGTCATCGACCGCACAATCGAGTTTATCGATACCGCTGATGGCGAGTTTTTTACATTTATTAATCTCATGGATGCGCACCTGCCATATCATCCACCAGCGTCATTCCGTGAAGAGTTCGCACCGGACGTTGACTCGGATGCTGTTTGTCAAAATTCAAAGGAGTACAATGCCGGTGCGCGTTCAATTGATGCTGAGGAATGGGCAGATATTCAGGCGCTCTATGATGCTGAGATTGCACATATCGATGCGCAACTCGGGCGATTATTCGAGTGGTTACAACAGGAGGGACTATGGGATGAGACGATGGTTATTATCTGTGCAGACCATGGCGAACTTCACGGCGAACATGACATCTACGGACATGAATTCTGTTTATATGATCAACTGGTCAACGTGCCACTGCTAATTAAACACCCACAACTAGATGCTGCACGCCGACATGATCAGGTTGAGCTCATCGATCTATATCATACTGTTCTTGATGCAGTTGATATCGATGGTGGGAATCCAAACGCTCCGGGAGAGACTGCAGTAGCCCGCGATCAAACGCGGTCACTGTTGTCTGATTCCTATCGTGATTTTGAATCGCACGCTGGGAGTCCCGAGCCCGACCCTGCGCAACAAAGCAGCAATGGTTCGTACGCATTTATTGAATACTCACGCCCCATTGTCGAACTCAAACAACTCGAAGAGAAGGCAGCTGCTGCTGGGGTGTCAATATCAGAAGATTCACGATTTTACTCACGGATGCGTGCAGCTCGACGGACCGATGCAAAATATGTCCGCATTGACCGGATTCCTGATGAGGCATACCGACTTGATAGTGACCCTGACGAGCAAAACTCAGTGGCTAACGTGGTGAACAGCAATGCAACAGTAGATATTGAGACGAAAGCGGACACAATCACGGCAACAGAGGCGGCTCTCACAGCCTTCGAGTCAGCGGTCGGTGGTGCATGGACGGATGCGGATGGGGTCAGTGATGATGTGACGGATGATACCGTCGCTGAGATGGATGCTGATGCGCAGGAACGATTACGCGATCTTGGATATCTTGAGTAAGCACGGGATTGTATATTACAGTAGTTTGGTATCGGTATCGGTAGTATCAGAGAATGATCGGTATGATGACCTCCAATGCGTCTGGATGTCGATATCATCGACAACATCATTTTCAGCATTATCTCACAGTGAGTATAAACACGGAATCGTCTGATCGTCTGAGCTGATTATTTAATCTGTTCAAGCACTCTTGGAAGGTTTCTGAGGTCGTCAATCGAGGCTGTTGGCGTCGTATCAAGTGTTGCGACGGAATTGTGTGGTCGGCGAAGAAAGACGCTCTCAAGCCCTGCTCGATGGGCAGCGACTACATCTGTCCCCCGGTCGCCCACATACACGCCACTGTCAGCACCAAGTGCATCAAGTGTTTCTTCAAGATAGTGTGGATCCGGTTTTCGTCTGCGGAACCCATCAACACCGATATCACGTCCACGCACATGATCAAATCGGTCAATGTCAAAATGGTCCACGACAAATTGGACTGCCGGATGGTAGTTATTACTCACGAGTCCGAGTGTCATCTCACCGGCGAGCGTGTTCAATGCGTCAATATCTGAATACACACCACGATGTCCATCAGCAATCCGATCAACAATCCGTTGTGCGCTTCGCTCCTCGCGGGCAGCATAGAATGCGACCGGATCGACGTCGATTGCTTCACATGCAGTAACAAATTCCTCAGTGTACTCATATTGCTCAAACGCACTCCGATGAGACTGCGAAAGTGATTGTTCCCAACCCTGTCCCCACTCTTGTTCTTCAAGAATGTCTTCGAATGCGTGCTTGTGGACAATCGGGTCAGCACCACGACCTTTCAATATGACACCATCCATATCAAACAAAACAGCAAATGTCGTTTCCGTTGTTGGCGTTTCACTGTTTGAGTGCGCCGCTGTATTTGTCTCACTGTCCTTTTCGGATTGGGCGCGGGTAGCCGCGTCCGTTTCGGACTCTGTCACGTCTACTCTTTCAGGCTCGATTGTCCTGAATCTATCTGTCTATGCTGGTCTAACCAAAGAATTTGGTCTGGACTCGTACAGACTGTACTTGTGATAGACGGTGCAGACAAAATGAGTACATTGTCTCTGTATTCTTAGTTGTCTGTCATCCCCTTTGGCTCGAAACATCAATAATATCAAGCCAACACACGATAATCAAGATTCGATACACAGAGCGAAATACGTGAACCAAAAAAATAAATTGCGCTTACATGAAATCAGCGATTCCTGATTGCTTGTTGGTATCATCCTCAAAAATGGACTCAAGACTTCTTTCAAGCACCTCAAGACGCTGTTTTGTATATTCGCGGCAGTCAAACTCCTCAGCAATGTGAATTGCCGTGTCCATGTATTTATTCACTGATCCCTCATGCACGGTAAGATTCACTCGACCACCACACTCTCGACACTCACCGGTCAATGGCATTCGTCGATATGACTCTCCACAGTCGAGACAACGTGTTTGTTGTCGCGAGAATGCCCGTAAATTCCCAATTAGGTCCGGCAGAAAATGATATTCAATTACACGCTCTGCGACATCCGTCTCATCGACTGCTCGGAGTTTTCGTGCGAGCTCAAGTTGTGCATCCATCTTATCCATCATCGAATCGAGCGTTTTGTACGCTGAGAGATCCGGACCAGCAGCAATATCGGTCGTATCATGGGTGTGATTGAACCCCGTGTACTCGTTGTCGGTATCGAGATATTCCTCAGCGATCGTGACCTCCTCTTCCCACTCATCGGGATCCTCCATCCGCCGAGTTGCCTCATAGAACTCTCGTGGATATTGTCGAACGATATCCATGTTGTGTGCCTCATCATCAATCTCCGAGGGGTCAATGCGTGAGGACATCACCAATGGAGCGTCCATAGAGTTGTGTGCGTAGAGCCAGTTCGCGGTGAATACTGGTTCTCCACCAACTTGTAAATCATATAGATATCCATCATAATCAACACATTCAATACTCTCAACTCGAAGATAAGATAGGTCTCCCTCAGTGAGTAACATCAATTCGTCTCGCTTTGCCTCAAGTTGTGCTGGAAGATCTACTGTCGATAGTTCTGTGAGGAGCGACTGAAGTGTCTCCAGTGAGATTGTCTCCTGTTGGACCACAGTATCTGGAATTACCTGGTCAATATGAGGGCTATTTGCAATCGACTCATGAATTGTTAGTAGTGCATCCGGAACCGGGACACTGACACCCTCCGGCATGGTCGGGCGCTCACCGTTCAGGATCTGATCTAGTGGATTCGTCTTTCCTTCAGTTGCAATCGAGACGGTGTATCTGGATTCTTCGAAGTGAGCTGAATACTCCTCTCCGCTTTTCTCTGAAACGTGTGCAATGATCCCTAATCGATGACATAAAAAGACAAGTCCATCTTTTACACCGACACTTGGCGTCTCGAGTGTGACTGTTGTTTCGCTCTCGCTCACCATTTCACTCGCTTCAAGAGCAGTTTCACCTTTTTTATGAGCATTTTCCCCGAGTATGAATCCTTGGAGGAATGATAATGCAACATCATCTGGAGCGTGCAAAATGCACTCAGGAATCCCAATTTCATCTGTGTGCGTATGATCAATATCCTGCTCAGGCTCACTTTGATTTTTGTCGGTAAGTCGGGAGACAATCGTATCGAATACCGATGGAAATGCAATTTCGTACCCACGTTCTGTTGAATTGACCGTCGGTTTTATTCCAAATACACCGTCACTTGTCGCGACAATTCGCTCAGCATGTTTTTCCGCTGCGGTATGAACTGTCATTGTCAGTGCATCGGTTGATATAGATCTTTGAGCGATGAACTGCCCAAGGAGCCACCCGAATGAGTCATCGACATCGATATACCGTTCGATCGCTCCTGTTGATTCTCCTACTCTCAGTGTTTCATTTTGTTCTGACTCCAGTCCTCCCACAGCGGTTGGACTGAGTGTCGTCATTTCATCTGTGGATTTTGAACGCTGAGGTAATACATTATGAGTCACTCCTGGAGTTTCCTTATTTCTGGGATCGCTAATCGCGCTCTTCGATGCCAGATTCAATTCTCCTGATCCAGTCTGTTCACTAGGGCATCGCTCATTATCATGGATATACTCACTGAGATCAAGCGTTGTCTGAGTGACCTCAACGTCAAGTGTTCGTGGTGCAACGATGATATCGCCTGCAGTGAGGTCATCACCAGCCACCTCTTCAATCCCATCGTCATATCGGAAGAGACTATGCTCATCGGTAATATCGAGTGATCGACCAAGCTGCGTTGTAATCCGACGCAACTGCTCGCTTTCATCTGCTGTGTATCGAATTGCCTTTTCGATTGGTCGGAGAGATGCCTCATGATTTTCATCGAAGGCGTACGTCTGCCATCCTTCCGACACACACGTTCGTTTTCTGAACTTTCCATCACGCTCAATTGGACTGTTGAGTTTCTCCCAAAAGTCCTCGACCGTGGTGAACACTATCTCATCATCAGGGCTCACCACAACCAGTCGAGAATCGGCTGCCACACTTCCGCCGCGTTTATCTGGAAGATACTCTCGTGAAAAATTCAATAACCCATCCATCAGAAGCATGACACAGTCTTCATCGCCGTCACATTGTTTTTGTGAGAGGTCGTTCACAATGAGCGAATGCGTCTCAGAAACAGTAAGACAGTATGTGTAATCAATATCTGCGTCAACATACTCAATATCCGTGATCGGCTCAGTGATGTAATCCTTACTTCCTCCATCGGTCACACGATGCGACTGACGGGCTCCGTTATCATTTGTGGTCGAATACTGTGCGTCATACTTCGCTTGTTCCTGCGCTTGTCCGTCTCGCTGAAGCCTTACCGCATCCGATGACGCAATAGAGATAATGTATGAACGAGTCGGTGCTGAACTATCATCAGCATCATGTTGTGTTATATTATCGATTGTATACCACTCTGGAAGGATTTCGGACACTGACTCCGACTGCTGTGTGGTTATCTCCGCAGTAATCCCAAGACGTCTTATTACTGCAATTACATCCTCTTTGAGTTCGCGACTGACAGTCGTTGCAGAAATGTTTGTTGTGTCTGTTGTCAGCGAATCGTGAACACTGAAAAAGCAACGTAGATATGACGTAATATGAGACTCAGATACATCAAATAGTGCCTGTGGGATGCGTTTATCACTCGGCTGAGTGCCGACATCAAATACGGTATCAAACACTCGTCTGATAAGTTCCCCAGAGATATCCACTCTCTCCCGATTTGGGTGATACTGGATTGTTTCAATCTCAAACACGCTGTTGAGCGCGTTCGAAAGGACCGCTTGTGTCTGTGTATCGATATGATAAAATGTTATTTTTGATTGTGTTTGTTGAGTGCTTTCGTCTGATAGTGGGTTCGTCTGCGTGTGAACTATGCCCGCCGCAGCATAATATCCAAGCAGTGATGCAAGTCCCTCAGTAAACCTGATATGCCGGTTGATCCTCACTCCCTCACCACGAAGCCCAATCTGCACATCATCAGGAACACTCATCAGAAGGGCTTCATCTGTCTCAACAAATTCGCGGAGAAGCACGACCGGTATTGTTCCTTCATCGAGCCATCGTCTCAACGTTTTTTGATTTTCGTCCAAATGACAGACGGCATCTTGCATTCTGTTGATCACATCATCATACTCAGTCGCTTCCTCAGTGAGGACGTGATTACACAACCGGACAGGATCTGATGTATGGATCATCATCCGATCACCTGCAAGCTCATCCCGAGTGAGGAACTCCCGAAGAAGATCATACTGTGATGTGTGAGATGAGGGTGCTACCGTTTGCAATTGCTTCGGCATGACTGCATACTCACCAGGAGTAATCTCACGTGCCTGCTTTGAGACAAGATTGCCTTGCTCGAGAATATGCATTTCATGATCAGGCGTTACCGTTACTTCCCGACCACTTATTGTCTCGATTTGAACCAGATGATTTACTGCAGGATGCTTTGATACGGCTGTTACTGACTGCAATCGCTCATTCCCATCGTCATCAATCGATGGAACCATGAGTTCACGATCAGTGTCAGCATCAAGTTCCTGAACGAGGGTGCCAACGGCATCCATCTCGGGATCGTCAAGGCGGTCCTCAACGAACGTTTGAATTGTCTCATGATGCCACTCATCATCAGTATCACGAAACCACATTTTTGTCTCCGGATGGAAGCAGTTTCGCCGTTTTGCAGCGTGGAAATACGGATGTGCGTACCCGACAGCCGCAGAAGTGAATCCAACGATCCGCCCAACAACAGCAGCTGATGTATGTGGTGCCATTCCAAAGACGAGTTCGCCAATCAGGTCATCACGTTCATCAATCTGGTAGAATCGATCAAGCTCATAAAACTGCTCTAAGAGGTCATCGACGAAATCTGCGGTTTTCATCATATGCTCGGCTGCCCCATCTGGAAGCACAATATCTTGCACCTTGAGCTCGACAAGTTGATTATCGAACTGAAGCGGCTCGCCGTTAATATCCGTCTGATACCCAAGCTCACGGAAATGAGCAGCAGTGACATCGAGTTCTTTCGGGCGAACTGCAGTGACCGGCAGGTCAGTCATATCGTAGCGAACAGTACCGTCTTTGAATGATGACACATCATGTTTCGCTCGTAGGATTCCCTTTTCAAGTGGTTCTGGCGTTTTATGTGACGATGTTAGCCCTTTGACGCCTTTTAAAATCTCAAATGAGGATTCACGCTCATCAACACGGTCAAGTGCATCACGGTATCTCTGGTGTAGATCGATATCCTGCCATTCAGCGCTTGTCACGTCGCGTTCACATCGGTCACAGTACACCCGTCCAGACTCATCAGGATGAAGTATTGACTCACATTCATGACACTCAAACTGTGGCTCAGTGTGGCGACCGCACTCAGCGCATTGGAGTTCGAATCCAATCGTCTCGCAATGAGGGCACTGACGTCTCCCTAACTGAACCGAAATCTGACCACGCTCAGTATCATCGCCAAAGCTTTGTGCGGCATCACTGAGATTACGTTGATTCCCGCCAGCCTCACCAATTGGAAAAAGCGTATGTACAGCTGGTGACAGGTCTCGATCCTCAGATTTCTCTGGACGTCCCATTCGGCTTCCAATTCGTGTTGGTGCGCGCTCACGAACCTGAAATGGGGCAACCTCATTCACTGCTGCAATAGCGTTCTTCCCGTTATCCTGCTTTCGGGCACGCTCTGAGAGATCCGACAGCGACCATATACGATCACCGACCCCCGCTTCATCATCGGATGCAATCTCAATCCCAACTGAGAGTGCAAGCACTCGCCATGCTGGGATGTGAATCAACTCATCACCCTGATGATGCTCAATGAGTAATCGCTCCACCGTCTCCCGAATTGCGGGTGTTGTCTCGATTGTTAATGCATCATCTATAGTTGTAGTGACTCCAATCGATGTGTCAGTGCTGGGATTGATTATGTCACTGACCTCACTTGTGACAACTTCACCGGCTACTATGGCATCTGCAAGGCGGTCAAGTTCGGTCACCGAGATATCATGCCACAGATATGTGTATGCCGGATGCAGCGGGGTTTCATACTCCTTTGCCCATCTTATTGCGTTCTCGATAGTTGGACGTTCCAGATCGACTGTTGGGTCATCACGGAGTGCCTGTACGTCTGCATCACTCGCTTCGAAGTCCTGAATCCACCATTCAAAAACGTATGCTGCTGGTGCAAGTGGGTGATTATTCTCGATGAATTCGCCGAAATTAACAAGATATTCACCAAGATCAAGAATCTTCTCGACCCCATTTTGCAGCTTCTTTGCTTCTTCAGGGTCATTAATACAGCGAACGTCGCCATTCGCAAGTCTGACTGTTGGTCCCTCAATCGAGTCAACAGGCACAACACCGCCGGCTTTTCCAGGACGCTCGGTTTTGATCTGCGTTCCTGTCGCAATAAAATCATCAACAATATGCATCGTTGCTGGATGAACGCCTGCGGTCGCGAATCCATGATTTCGTGCGCGTCCATAGCGAAGTCGAAACGCACCTGGGGCTGATGGATGCCCAAACACAGGACGACCCGCGATGAGGTCACGGAGATATTTATGCGTGGCATCAACGCGAGGGGACTGAAGAGACTCTCCTCCAGTTGTCTCATCGAGAGCATCATTCCCGTGTTCATTATTTTCTGTGTGAGCCTTGTTTGTGCCCTCCTCTGTTTCGGCTTTATTGGTGTCACCGTTCTCGGCGCTACTGTTACTGTGTTCATCTGATCCGATGGTATCATCAATAAGATCCTGTAGCCATGGCCATTCCACTTCATCGAGTTGGCGGGTATATCGTTGAATTTTCGGTGCTTTGAGTGCAATTCCTTCAGCGAGCACAAGACACATGCCCCCGCGTGCAGCGTTTGTATCAACACGTTCGAGATCACGATATCCAGAGACCTCCTCATCACCAGTCGCCTCACCATCGAGCATAATTGGCATGTGTTTGGTGATGAATTTCGTCTCCTTGTCTTTTGGTGAGTACTGTAGCCCCGTTTCACGATCATATAGGCTTACTTCCTCAGCATATCGCTCTGTTTCAGCTGTACGCGCAGCATATTCATCAATATCCAACAGTGATCGAGCATAATCAGCTACAAGCACTGACAACGCCTGTGCAGTTCCTCCCGCTGAGCGGATTGGTCCAGCGTAATAGACGTTAACAAACTCACTACCGTCATCATTACTGAGAATCTCAACCCGGTCAATACCCTCAATTGGTGCCGCGACAACACCCTCAGTGAGGAGCGCAACGGCTGTTCGAACTGCTCCCTCAATTTTTCCCTCACGTGTATCATAATCACCAACAGTCCCCTCAACAAAATCAGTAACAAGCTCAAGCGCCACTTCTTCACGAGAGCGTTCAGCATCAAGTTCTCGGATCCGCTTTCCGACGTCAGGAATCCCAAGAATATTTTCGACACGATCAGCCATGTCCCTTGCAACTGGGATTTCAACCTCTGGCTTCGGGTCATACCCTTGTCCCTTCGCCTGTCGTGCCCGAGCAAATGCTTGCTCAAGATGCGATTCGAGTGTCTCGAAGTATTGTTTATCGGCGTCTCGCACGATTATAGCCACAGATCAAGACCAGTTGTCTCATCATACTCACGGATAAGATCAGTGTCGAGTGCCCGGAGATACACCTCACCGGCGAACACGGTCCCAGCATTGAGATGTCCAGCAAGTGCTTGCCCGCTGGGTCGTGAAAGCACGGCATGAGTGTGTGCGAATCGCTCATCATCAAGCATTGAAATATTTCCAATGCAGGCGGCAATCTCAAGCGGTTCATCAAAACTTACACTATTGTACTCAGTCTCAGTTTGATCATAAAACCATACCTCGGCATCCTGAACGGCACCCATTGCATTGAACCACGCGGCATCGATATCTTTGAGCTCAGCGAACTCTTCAATCTCTGTTCGCCAATCAGCACCCGTTTCAAGTCTCAGCAAGAACTCTCGTGTCGTGTCCACCTCACGATAGTGCATACAGCCTCACTCGTGAGACGACGACAAAAGGTCCACGATGATTTTTGAGTGACCCTCGAAGATAGCCATCGATATCGACAGGATATCAAAGCGAGTGTCTCGGGGCTCAATCTGACCCGCATGTGTTTCATCCCAGCAATTGATGACAGAGTCTCTCATACGATTAGATACTTAACGCCAGCAGAAAGCACAGACGCTCATGTTCGACCGACGCCTGAGTCAAAATAACACGTTCTCCATCCCTCAGATAAAATGATTTTGAGGATATACCGCTGTTATTCAACCTTCGCGTATTGATCTGAGAGTTTCTCGGCTGCATCATCCATCAACTCGCGCTCGTATTGATCAAGTTCCCATTCAACAACGTCTTCAACACCGTTTGCGCCGAGTTTGACAGGCACACCAAATGCTGTGTCAGTGTACCCATACTCACCATCAAGCACAACCGATCCGGGAAGTACCTCTCCGGTATCATCGAGTATAGCCTCAACCATGTGAGCAACACCCGTTGCTGGACCCCATTGTGTTGCTCCTTTTCGCTCAATTACATCCATCGCCGATGCCTGTAGGTCTGCGAGAATGGTCTCACGCTCCTCAGAATCAAATGTCGGGTCTGTCCCATCGATACGAACTTTCGAGAAGGCCGGAACCTGTGCATCACCGTGTTCACCGAGAATCGTCGCCGCAACATTCTGGACTGGGGTGTCGAAACGCTCACTCAGCACATATCGAAATCGCGCAGAATCGAGACGTCCGCCAAAGCCAATAATACTGTGTCTCTCTCTGTCACCGGTTTCATACAGATGGCGGTTGAGGAGATCAACCGGATTCGAAGTTGTTAGTGAGACGAACTCTTCGTTATGTGCTGCAAGTGAAGATTCGATGTCTGCCATAATGGGTGCATTATCCCCCGCAAGATCAATCCGTGTTTGTCCCGGACTCCGGGGGATTCCTGCAGTGATAACAACCACGTCAGACCCGGCAGTATCTGCGTAATCACCCTGAATGACCGTTGTATTCGAATCATACGCAATGCCATGATTCGTGTCTGCAGCTTGACCGATTGTCTCATCTTCTTTGTCAGGAATATCGACAAAAACGAGTTCATCAACGATGTCACGAAGCGCAAGGCTGTATCCTGCAGCAGCACCAACTGTCCCAGCAGCACCGACGACGCTGACTTTCGTCATATCACGTACATGGACATGTGGAAAGCGATTAAAGACTTCGAATTCGATAGTATACGGTCTCTATTGTCGATACTACAATTCGTCGATTGTCGATGTATCGGCTGATCATACCCCCGGTGGGTTTTTCGATGTGGCATACCATGATTATCAGTGTGAGCGATTTCGACGAAGAGGCAGAGCGAGAGCGACTCCGAGAGAAGTATGAGAAAGATGCCGAACGGCGGGCGGAGACGCAGCAGATGAGCGAGCTCCTCTTAAAGGGAGCAACAATGACAAATGCTCACTGTGAGACATGTGGATCCCCTATTTTCCGTTATGAGGGTCAGGAGTTCTGCCCGACGTGTCAATCACAGAATGCTGAGCGTAATGCTGCTGATAACGGCTCAGTAAATGCGTCGGACTCAAGAGGCAACACTGCGCCGGATAACAGTAGTCAAAGTGCGAGCGCTGACACAGCAACAGCATCAAACGCGCAAGCAAATACCCAACCATCCACTGAAGCAGATACACAGGCTGACACAACCCCTGCGCCGGAGTCTTCCCCGGCAGATCAAAATAATACTGTATCATCTGCAAATGCAGATCGCTCAGACGCATCACCGACCGTTGAGCCAGTTGATACGACTGTGCAACCGAATACGTCGAACTCGATACAGTCGCAATCGACATCAGAAGGCGATGTGACACCGACCCAAAGTGACCCATCCCGTCACAGTCGTGGTGATAATGATGCAGTTGCTGAGGCCAATAGCACTGCGCATACAAACACATCCGAACAACGTCCAGCAGAGACTGCTCCAACACGACAAACAGCGATTGAGTCTCTCCGTGAGGCGCTAACCCGTCATGCTCAACTTGCTGCTGCGAGTGATGACCCACGTCGTGCACGTGATCACTTACGCGCGAGTAATGAAGCAGCTGAAGCGCTTAAACAACTGAGATAACTTAACTCGATACACACGGATAATACACGGGCAATCACTTCTCACGGTGTAATATCATCAGACATACGTCCCAGCCGCGTATCTAGGTCCCTATTTATTTCTTTATCGGTCGTTTTGGACAGACCCACGAGACTACACTCGTTGAGTTGAAACGCTCGTTCGGGCGTTCCGCTTCGAATGACGAAACTTACAGTACCACCGACTGCTATATTTGCCTAGCACACCTCACAGCGCTTATCTAATCCACTTATACTGATAATTTGGAAGTTTTAATCTCAGACAACTCAGATAGCGAGACGGCAGACAAAACCTCTCTTTCCTGAACGATTATTATATTAAAACCGATTAACACATACTCTGAAATGACCAGTTATCAAAGAATGAGTGATTATAAGCGTTCAATCGCACCGATTTATTAAACGCACCGACGTATATCGTCGTTTAGATGACGCGGTTTTGAAGATAATCGAGATGCTTTGCGTTGTAGACAATTCGAACACTGTCGGCTGCTGGTGATCCGATACACGTGAGCCGAACGTTCTTGTCAGAAACTTCCTCATCGGAAAGAATCTGCTGCATGTCCATGTCGATCTCTCCTTCCTTCACGATTGCAGCGCAGTTTGCGCACGCGCCCGCGCGGCAGGAAAACGGCCAATCGTATCCTTGTGCTTCTGCGGCCTCAAGAATGTATTCGCCCTCGTTTACTTCAAGTGATCCGTAATCTTCGTTCCCGAGATCAGAGTCAGCGGCCTTTTCGAAAAGGTCCTCATCGTCCATCTCCCAACCCTTGTCGTCAAGGGTCTCATAGTTCAGATATTCTACGGTTGCCATCAATAGATAGTATGTGCGCCATCCCATTAGAGTTTATTGTTTGCTAATTTCGCCATGATACAACCGTCTACGGTCAAAAATCAGGCACTCGTGCTCGATACACACATGACTCTGTGCACTCTTTTTGTTTTTTGCCTGTAATCACCGGACAGCGCCGGTACTGGTCTGTGTTATCGTATTATATTGAGACATATACTCATTTCTGTCCGCCAGTTGAATTATCGATTCAAATCTGACCCTCTGAAGTTCGAATATAAACTCAAACTCAAACTCAAATGCAAGAAAAGACTCAACAGAATAATTCGTTGAGGACATTCGACACCGAGAACGGTAACCACGAGTTATTTTTTGTCCGATAACACGTCATAACAGCAGTGAGGAATACAATCACTTTTTTCAGAAAACACACTCGTGCAATCTTGAACGCCCGCTGGCGCGTTCCGTTTCGAATAAGGACATCCACAGCACCAACGACTGATGAGCATACAAAGCGGGAAGTCGCGACGGACTTGTTGTGTCTGGGCACGGAAGTAATCCTGAGGAGTTTCACAGCGGCATGAAGGTAAATAATGCATACGATGTAGCTGCTGACACTGATGGCGTTAACAGCCAAAAGAAGATTACACGACCAGTTGTTCCTGGGTCAAACAATGTTTGCTCGGTGAGTTCCTGAGACGACTCTTCACCGACGTCTGGGACGCTTGTGTCGGTTTCAGCCGTTAATGCATTTACCGACATTTCTGGCTTTTCTCCACCGATTGCATCACCAATCGTGACTGTCCGTGTTGCTCGACCCCACCCAAGCCCAACAATACACATCGTCGCTGAAACCGCAAGGCTCGCTGGAATACCTAATATCGAAAGCACTGCAATCACTGATGCGGAGACTGTCTCAACGACGAGCGCAGCTAAAATCGGTAGTTCGGTGAGATCGTTGCCAACCGTATCAAGCGTTCGACGTGCAATAGTAAATGCCCCAAATCCGATTGCTCCAGTGGCTAAAATAATACCGACATTCATCGACACTGATCCGTTCCCGACAAGCGGTGCAACAGCATTTGCTGCATTCGAAGCACCTGCAGAGTATGCCATATAACACGCAATAATAATAACTAAACAAACACTCCCGAGCTCCCGATTTGAGGTGTTTGGTCCTCGACGAATCAGAGGGATAGCCTGACCACGGTCAAGCGTAATAAGCGGTCCTGGTGACCGATTCAGTTTGAGTCGCGCATCAAGATACGGATAGAGATATCGTCCAACGACCGCACAAATCCAAAATGCAAGCACCGGTGCGACAATCCACCATGACACAATTTCAAGCATCACGGCTTCATTAAGCGTTCCTGAGGCAACGCCGAGCCCGGCGATGGCACCGACAGCGGTCATTGATGTTGATGCAGGGACTCCAAATGTATTCGAGATGAGTAACGCCATGCCAACGAAAAACAACACAGCAACACTCGCTGCAAGTGTAAACTGACTTCGTGGGACAATCTGTCCGCCCATTGTTTCGATTACCTTTCGACCAGCCGTCCATGCACCAATAAGTGCAAATGTCGTCATCAACCCGGCTGCAAAGAGCTTTGAGACAAGTCCACTTCCCACCGCAGGTCCAAATGCAACTCCTGTCGAGGAGCCACCGATATTAAATCCCACAAAAACCGCAACACCAACGCCGATAAAGAGCAGTACTTCGACCACGGTCAGCGATCTAATGACTCAGATGAGAAGATTCCGTATCTACGCGCTGTGTTGTGATGAGACTCAATACGTCGACTCTGTTCGGGCATTCTCTCAGTCATTATTCAAATTGATATAGTATACTCCCTCTCCTGAAGCTACCGATATAATCAATCTTTCTTCACCAACCCAGATGAATAAATCACCTCTTGTGTGTCGAAACCACACCGGCGGACAAAGATTGACGTTTCAGGTTCCATATAACAATTGCTGGTTATATGATCATAAGTTTGATCAGTTTATATCCGGAGCCATACTTACCCGAGTCGCAATACTCATTCGTCCGTTCCATCCTGAACAACGAAACAGAAACCTACAATGCTAACAACTGATTAAATCGGATGATAAATACTCTCATTAATGTAGGTAGTTACTGACGCTGACACTCACGCGGTTGCAGTGTCGATTGCCTGTGTGAGATCAGCAATAATATCGTCGACATCTTCAATTCCAACGGAGAGTCGGACCATATCAGGTGTCACTCCGGCAGCCTCCTGCTCAGACTCAGTCAACTGTTGGTGTGTGGTTGACGCGGGATGGATGACGAGCGTTTTTGCATCACCAACATTCGCGAGCAGTGAAGCGAGTTCAACATTATTGACAGTATCTCGTGCAGCCTCATATCCGGCGTCAAGTCCAAATGTAATCATCCCGCCATACCCGCCTTCAAGATATGATGTTGCTTCTGAGTGTGTCTCGTGGTCTGGAAGACCCGGATAGTTGACCCATGAGACTGCCTCATGTGAATTGAGGAACTCTGCAACAGCCATTGCATTTGTGCAGTGCTGCTCCATCCGCATCGGGAGTGATTCGAGTTTCTCAAGTGTATTCCACGCATCAAATGGTGACTGTGCATTCCCAAGATCTCGCAGTCCTCGGGCAATCGCAGCGTATGTCAGTGCCGCATCACCGAATCGTTCTGCAAAATTCACACCATGATATGCGGGATTTGATGCACCAATTTCGGGGTATTTCTCTGGGTAATCACCCCATGGGAACGACCCACCATCGATGAGTACACCGCCAATTGTCGTTCCTGCACCATGTATCCACTTTGTCGTTGAGTCCCACACCAAATCAGCACCATGTTCGATTGGGCGGCATAACGCAGGTGTTGCAAATGTATTGTCAACGAATAATGGCGTGTCATGCTCATGAGCAATATTAGCGATTCGCTCGATATCCGGTGTCACAAGCGCCGGATTCCCAATCGTCTCGATATGAACATATGCAGTATCATCGTCAATTGCCTCGGCATACTCATCATATGCAAGTGTATCGACAAATCGGGCTGAGATGCCACGTCGCTCGACCGTATGTGTGAAATACGTGTATGTCCCGCCGTACAGCGATGATGCAGTCACAATGTTATCTCCAGCCGATGCAAGAAGGAATGTCGCGAGATCAAGTGCAGCCATTCCTGATGCGGTCGCAGCCGCACCAATACCACTTTCTAATGATGCTAGTCGCTCCTGTAATGTCGCGACTGTCGGATTCATCAATCGCGAGTAAATGTATCCTTCCTTCTCTAGTGCAAATTGCTGGGCAGCGTCATCAGCGTCATCAAAAACGTATGAAGTGGTCTGGTACAATGGTGGTGCTCGAGCACCTGTTGTCGGGTCAGGTTCCTGTCCAGCATGTAATGTCCGCGTTTCAAATCCAGGCTCTGATTCGTTATCTGACATACATTATTCATTATTCAGCGGCCATCTATTTATGTTGGCGTATGCAAATCCCGCCACTATCTCTCATAGGTACCACAGATTCTCGAATCGCTTCTGTGAGATGGGGGAACCCGAGTCTGAAGCAACCGACGAGAGTTCCGTCTGTCACTGAGTTATACGCTGAACAGGCGCAATCCCACTGAGGCTGTGGATGCGCGCCGTCACAGTGGGCGATTCCGAACGGTTTTGTTGGATAGAGGTATCTGTGAGTGCCGGCACATCGGCTCTGACCCCGATGGAGCCGAATGTCCGACAGGTGGTGGTTCGAGTGTCCGCCCACGTTGGAACCAGGGTGTGCCCATGTGGGAATCACATGACAAGCATCGGGCTCTCCTCACTAATGCAAGTAACTCCGAGTCTGGTGAGACTGACGGAAGCTCTTGTGGCACAACCAACACAAGTCCTTGATTCAGTTGAAGAGAGGACTCCCGGGAGCTGGGCCTGGGGCTTGGGCTTGGCACTCCCGAGAGACTGCCCAGTGACCGACCACACACCGATTCCAACGGTGTCCTGGCTTGCTTGCTTGGTCTTGGTCTTGGGAGTCTGCAAACCCAAACCCCAAACCTGACACCCCACTCCCACTCCCAACCAAGCGAAGCAAAGCGGAGCAGAGTGGTGCCGTGAGATTCCTTCCGCCTTGAGACCGAGGAGGATGTCAAGATTGAATGATTGTTTTGAGATCTGTGATGATAAGCAGACGGACTCCCTGAGAAAGAAGAATGGCTCCAGTTAGCTCATCGGGTAGCTCCGAGGTCGTGGATGGAGAGCGCGTCGTGGAAACAGGAAGCCCCACCCTCAAGGAAGCGACGCCGGTCGCTAAATAGGGTGGGGTAGTTCACTGATGGAATATATATTTGACAGACACCTGTAGCGGTGGTTGACACTGTGATCAGTGTTTTTCCGTAAGACCACACAGAGTACGAACGTCGGTCTGCATACTCTATTTCGACTCACATGACTCACACTGTCGAATACAATCCTGCGTTACCACACCCTAGTCATCACGCCCAACTCGGAGACCGCTGAGTGATGTCCCAGTGAACAGAGTAATAATCCCAATCACACCAAGCGATACTAATACACGCGGTGGAGGAGACGCGATTGATACTGTTGGATACAATGCAAGTCCAATCAGCGACAAAATACAGACGCCCGTTCCTGCAGAAACGGCTATTGCGCGCCCTCGCCCACTCAATAACGACACTCCGGCGATTGCCAGCATACCACCAACACTGAGGTTTATGCCAGTTACAATATCTCCACTGCCCCATCCAATTATCTTAATACTGGTCGCCTCCAAAATTCCACCTGCTGAGACAGTTAAGAAATTAATCGACATCGCAATGATAGCTCCGCCAATAACGGTACTTGCGATGCCGGCTATGAGACTCACAGGTCGATACGAGCTATCCATGTATCATTTTGATGATCGGATTAATATTGGGTTCAGTCTCAGCACTTCCGGTGCACATACTCATATTCCATCTGAGAGACGTGATTCACACTCGCCAATCACAATTATCACTCGCTTGATTCATCTGCTCGGTCGGTCGTCTCATCGACATCTGATGACAACTGCCCTTTTTGTAATTCAGTCACGACAGCCTCAACAAGATCCTCGAATGTTGCATCTGCTGGGGTGACATCAACGCGAATTCCGCACCTTTCGGCTGTTTCCCGAGTTGGCTCACCAATCGTCCCGACGACAGCATGGTTGAGTCCTGCAATCGCTTCCTCACGGAGTTCTCTGTTCGCAGCAGCAGCAAGAAAGTGTTCGACTGTCAGTGATGATGTAAAACAAACCGCATCCAACTCATCACCAGCAGCCATCACGGTCGATTGCCCGGTCCCAGCAGGTCGCACAAGACGATAGAGGACCGTTTCAGTGACATCTGCTCCCGCTGCATTCAACCCATCAAGAAGTGTCTCACTCCCATGATCACTTCGTGCGACAATGACTGATCGGTCTGTCACCTTGTCTGTGAGTGCATCAACTAACCCCTGTGAGGAGTACTCTGTTGGAACTATATCGACTGTCCATCCAACATCGCGGGCTGCGGCTGCGGTCTGTGGTCCAATGCACGCTACTGTCGCTGTGGCGGGACTCCACCCAGCGTCTGCGAGAATCTCAACGCCTGTTTTACTTGTCAATACGATGAATGGTGATGTGTCTGAAACAGCCTCTATCTCGGGGATTGTACCAGTCGGCTCAACTGATAACATCGGGTCAGGAACGGCTGTGATTCCATATTCTTCCAGTAACTCGACTGCAGTGGCCATGCGTTCATCATCGGGCCGAAACACGCCAACTCGTGGGGTTCGTCTCCAGTCTATCTGATTCTTTGACATTATGACTGATCCTGAGTTTCTATCTGTTCGAAATGATGATGCTGTGTTTGATCAATCCACTGACATACACGTTCACGTGTCGTAGCAACCTCACCGATGACGGTGATTGCCGGTGGTTCAATCCCAACTTCATCACGGATATCGACTGCTGTGTCAAGTGTTCCAACTGCTACTTGCATCGATGGTCGTGTCGCCTGTTCGATGAGTGCGATTGGTGTTTCCGGGTCCATTCCAGCGTCTTGTAATTCGGCAGTATATGCCGGAAGTTTGCCGACACCCATCAGGACAACAATCGTTCCACCAGTCGCCGCAAGTGCTTCCCAGTCGATAGCGGATTCATCCTTGGTAGGATCCTCATGACCAGTCACGAACGAGACTGATGATGCATGCTCACGATGTGTCACTGGAATCCCAGCAACTCCCGGACCGCCGATAGCAGACGTAATCCCCGGCACAACCTCGAATGGAACGCCCGCAGTAGCGAGATGTTCCATTTCCTCACCACCCCGGCCAAACACAAATGGATCGCCACCCTTTAATCGCACAACGGTTCTGCCAGCCTTCGCAAGTTCGACCAATCGGTCATTCGTGTACTCCTGTGGCGTCCGTTCACCACCAGCACGCTTCCCAACATCCTCACGCTTCGATTCGGGAATTGATTCGATAATCGCCGGTCCAGGAAGCTTATCATGCAAGACGACATCTGCAGTATCGAGTAGTTCCTTTGCTTTCACCGTCAGTAATGATGGATCCCCTGGACCACTCCCGACGAGATAGACCATACCGGTGTCAGTGTCATCACTCATACCGGTCTTACTCTCCCGCTGGTTCCGTACTGTTACTTTCATCCGCAGCAACCCGTGCAGCAGTAATCAGTTCATCAGCACCGCGATCTGCGAGTTTATCAGCGAACTGAGCAGCTGCAGCTGCATGATTATCAACTGGAAGGTTACGACTTCCACTGACGGTCTCTGTCCCATCGCCTGCTAAGACCCGTGCGGTTACATGGACGTACTCACCTTGCAATGTTGCATGAACGCCGATTGGTGCGATACATCCACCACCTAACTCAGCCAGTACTGTCCGTTCAACAGTCGTCTCGACGCGTGTTCGTGGATGATCAATGGCTTCTCGAATCTGTGTTGTTGCATCCGTCTTTCCCTGTGTGGTAATAGCAATTGCACCCTGCCCTGGCGCTGGAACGAAGGTTGCTGTATCAAGCTTGACATACTCAATATGATGGATAAGCCCTGATCGCTGTAGTCCGGCTTCTGCGAGGACGATTGCATCATATTCTGTTTCAACCGATCGCTCAAGCGCTCGTCGTTCAATCTCAGAGAGTTCATTAAACCACTCCTCAATTGATTGTTCAAACTCAGGAAGATCCTCGCTCGCCTCATCTTCCTCTGCATGCTCAGCTTTATCATCACTCCTAGCGCTTTCGCCATCTGTCATCTCATCCTGCTCGGCCTCAATACGTTGTTCGTGTTCTGTCTGCAATGACGGCGCAAGTAGTTTTTCAATTCGTGTATCAACATTCCCCCGTAGTGGCTCAACGGTAATATCCGAACGCTGATCGAGCAACTGCGCTTGTCGACGAAGCGATGATGTTCCAACAGTAGCCCCGGATGGTAGCTCAGATAATTTCTGTCCGTCAGTCGTAATCAAAAGGTCACCTGGTGGTGCCCGCTGTGGAATCCCGGCAACAACAAGACCATCTGGACTGTCCGTTGGCATATCTTTCATCGAGTGAACTGCAGCATCAGCCTCAGCTGTGGGATCAAGAACCTCCTGATCAAGTGCACGGACGAACGCACCTGTTTTTCCGAGTTGATGTATTAACTCGTCCTGAATTTGATCACCGCGCGTTTCAACTTCAATGAGGTCAACCTCATAGCGCTCATCTGTGAGCGCCTCTTGAACGCTCGTCGCCTGTCTGAGCGCGAGATCAGACCCCCGTGTCGCGAGTGTTAATGTCCCGCGAGTGCGACTACGAGTGGTCATCTTCTGTGCGATAATCTGCGGTCACGGGTGAAAAGGACACCACTTCGCTACACTCCTACTTCCGTGTCTCTCAATGAGCGAGGTGCAAGGTGAGTTTCTCGGGATTCTCCTTTGCCCCTGATGCAGTCGATACAAAGCTTCAGTGTCCATCACCCGCAGAAAGGAATGCACAGATATGTGAACTATCCTATCTCCCCACGCTCGTGGCTACTGTTTCTCGCTCGGTGAAGACAGCGCTTCCTCTGTCGGTGCCGGTGTCGATGTCGATGTCGATGTCGATGCGGATGTCTGTGTCGGAATGTCTTCCCGACATGGGCACAGCGATTCTAGACTCCACAGTCCGCAGGCAAGTTCTGTTTAACAGTCATTGGCAATATGCCCACTGTGTCTATTCGAACCCACAGTTGGCTCAGCTGGGACGCTCGGTTATGCGTTCCGCTGCAGTTTCGGATACAGAAATCAAATTACCAACAACTGTTAATGATGGTTCGGAGTGTTGGTGTCCAACTCCTCACTGTTGGACAGTTGATCATAACCGATGGGACGCGGTTGGTGTCGCGGTTGAGCGCCTGAATCCCATCGGAGATATAGGGTGCATCGTGTTGCCGATATAATATACCGACGAATCCCGCGTTGGTGAAACTGTCTGAACAGGTGAGAGCGACACTGCCTCACCGCCCTACTGCGCTCCTCGCTTCGTTCAGCCTGCTGCGTTGCTTCTTGAGGACGGGAACATAGCCTGTCGGAATTAAAATACATATTTGCTTGTGAGTGACGATCATCATATTTAAATAACGTAATGAGAGTTCCACAGGTCACCCGACCCGTGGTACTTTAGGAGAAATACTCGTCGGTCATCATGAACTCATTGATTACGGCGTCCCGACTGCTTTGTGTCGACGATACAGATAGTACACCGCAACCACGATACTCAATACGAACACGCTACCAATGACAGTTCCAAAGGCAATGATCCCCCAGATACGAGGATCGGGTGTCCACTGATATCGCGATTCAGCAATCGCTCGTGCATCAATGTATGTTGCGACTGGAAACATGACAGTCATAATGACACCACTCAGCCCGACGACCGGAACAATGAGAATCCATAGCCCGGCGACTGCAAATTCGAGATCAATGGCAACCCCAGTCAAGATGGTGATAAAGAATACAATGAACCCAACTGTAGCAATCACAACAGACAGCGGCACCGCAGCAATCCAATACCACCATCGCGAATTAACCTCTGCATGTGGGAGTAATCCATTGAGTGGGTCAGCATCACTATTTGTGCTGCGAAGTGATGAGTCAGACATACTCGAACTTCCAGCAGATTCATATAAAAAATCGACTGCATGATGCAGTCACCGAAACAGGACACGCAAATTATGTCTTTTTATACAGCGATTTGAGATAAACTGTTTGAGGAGGCACTATGCTGAGACGAACGTCTCACACCTAGATCATATCACTCATACAATAGGTCTGATATCATCGTTCAGCGAGCTATAACGCTGATTTATATGCTTCCAGCGTCCGATCAATATCTTCGTCGGTGTGTGCGTATGAGACAAACTGTGACTCGAATTGATTCGCCGTGAGGAAAATATTGTGATCACGCATTTTCTGCCAGAAAATCCGTTCCCACCGTTCGGTCTCAGCGCTGCCGACATCCGCGCCCGTTTTCGGACAATCATCATACCGCATACACGACTCACGTTGTTCACACCCAGCAGAACAGACATCCCCATCATCTGTCGTCGAACCCTCTCTCGTGAACACGGTTTTGAACATTGAGTCGAGCCCAACAACGACTGTTGACGGTGATTGGTCTGTTGCAATCTCGGTTATTCCCTTTCGAAGTCGCTCTCCAAGTCGGTTGACGTGGTCATAGACATTGTTCTCAGCAGCATATTTCAGTGACTCATATCCCGCTGCCATCGTTACTGGGTGCCCTGAGAACGTTCCCGACTGGAATACATCTCCGGAGGGAGTGAAATGCTCAATAATCTCTGCACGCCCACCAATCGCGCCGACAGGGAACCCGCCACCGATAATCTTTCCAAAGGTCGTCACATCTGGTGTTACTCCAAATTTCGACTGTGCACATCCAAGTCCACCAACACGGAACCCGGTAATTACCTCATCGAAAATCAACAGTGAGTTATATTCATCTGTGAGTGACCGGAGATGCTCAAGATAACCATCAACTGGACGGATAATGCCATTGTTTGCAAGAATTGGCTCGGTAAGTACAGCAGCAATATCCTCACCATGCGTCTCAAACACAGTTGTGATTGCTTCTGGATCGTTGAATGGAACTGGAAGTGTATGCTGAGCGAATGAACTCGGAATCCCTGGTGTACTCGGTTCGACGTGCATCGGGTCACCTTCGACGAGTGTGGACTCTTGTGCACCATGGTAGCCGCCCTGCATTACGACAATCTTATCTCGACCGGTGTATCCGCGGGCGAGTCGGACGGCTGAGACGGTTGCCTCTGTTCCTGAATTGACAAACCGTATCATTTCGACGGACGGCACATGCCGGGCGACAAATTCGGCATGTTCGACTTCAATTGGAGTTGGAGCGCCATACATCGGCCCTTCAGATGTATATGACTGAATTGCTGCATGCACCGACTCCGGGAGATCATGACCGTATAATAGTGGTCCATAACCCATCACATAATCAAGATAGCGGGTTCCATCGGCGTCAATAACTGTTGCTCCGTCACCACGCTCGACAAAAAACGGATATGGTTGCGTCGCCCGCACGGATGAATTAACGCCGCCGGGCATCACCGATAATGCCCGATCATACAGCGCTTGAGACTCCTCATCAGTCATGTAAATGGATTCGGCTGTACGCGCAAAAAATCTTCACTGTTTGATACTGTCTGTCAGTTATCCCGAGTCAGTAATTGCTCATATCTGATCCCCTATGGGTGAACGCCTGAATTACATCATAAAGATTTATTATATATAACGATAGATAATGTAGTACAATGAGAACCACTGTACCCGTACGCAAATAATATTCATCTTCAGACAGGTTGAGAGGTGACATATCAGGAATAATCATTCATATTCAATTTCAATAAGAACCATTCAATGACAGCGCAAACACCAGCACAATCACCGACAGAAGGACTTTCTCGTCCAACACCGACTGATTCAGCGGAATCAATACTCACATCAAAGACTTCAGACTCAAGACACTATACAGAGGCACTCTCAATGCCTACACCCCTCGCTCCAGAACACGGACCTCAGCCTCACCCACAACCAACATCTCGCTAATCTCTGCCTGTGAGAGACGGAGCGGCGCAATATCACACCGAGTGGTCGTGCATGGCGACATGAATGAAGCGCATAAACTCAATTATGTCCATGTCCACGCTGTGCTCGGGTGGTGAAAATATTCAAACACCTGATAAGAAAACCACTTAATCGTTACTCAGGTGCAGGACGACGCAAACGAGCAACTATTATTCTTTGTTAGTTTTATCCGACAGATATGCGACGGCAAACGGGTATCGAAGGCTCAGACGGCGTCTGGACCTGTCTTTCCGGTTCGGATCTGTGTTGCTGCTTCAACAGGAAGCACAAATACTTTTCCATCGCCCGGTTCCCCGGTGTGTGCACCTGATTCAATTGCACTCACGACATCTTCAGCAGGAATATCAGCAACAACACACTCAACTTTGACCTTCTCATGGAGGTCAACAGTATATTCTTCGCCGCGATATTGACTTGTCTTCGCTGGCTGTGATCCACGACCCGAGACATTCGTCACAGTCAGTGACGGAGCACCAGTCTCAGCGAGTGCCTTCTTTACGTCTGTCAGTTTATCTGGTCGAATATACGCCATTACTAACTCAATTTCGCCTGTAGTATCTTTACTCATTGTCATTCACCGAGTTTGAATTTGAATCTGCATTCATATCGACGCCGCCGTCAGTCTTCGCTCCAGACCCATCAGTCGCAACACCCTCACGACGTTCGCTTGGGACGAACTCTGGATACACTGAAATACCATGTTCGCTTTCGTCGAGTCCCTGTTCTTCGTCTTTTTCTGAAACACGAAGCCCAAAGAGTGCATCTGCTATTCCGAACACCGCAATCGTCGCAAACACTGTCCACGTTCCAATGACGATCACACCGACAACCTGCATAATCAATTGGTTGACACCGAGGAATGTATATCCTCCAGCGGTTGTCACACCGAAAACAGGGATCAAGATTGTACCGATGGCGCCTGCACTTCCATGAACCACGAACACACCACAGACATCATCAATCTTGAGTGAATCAACAACCCAGCGGAAGGTTGGCAGCACCAATGCACCAGCGATGAGACCAAGAATCAAACCACCCCACCACGTAACATGTGGTACTGCACCGGTGACTGCGACGAGACCCGCCAGCAGACCGTTAGCTGCCCAAAGTGGATCGGGCTTTCCTTGCCAACTCGCGGAGACGATCATTGCTGCAACTGCGCCGCCACCCATACCGAGAGTGGTATTCAACACGACCTGTCCAAGTGCACCACCATTAAAACTTAATGCTCCATCAGCAGCAGCAAGGACAGTCGCCTGTGTGCCGACATTAAATCCGTACCATCCGAATGCGAGGAAAAGCGTGCCAAGCACGGCTAAAAGCATTGAATGTCCAGGAATTGGCTGTGAGTTACCGTTTGCGTCGAACCGGGTCTTACGCGGTCCAACCATTTTTGCTCCCACGAGACCAGCGAGTCCACCAACCATATGAACAACGGTCGCACCAGCGAAATCAAGATATCCGACACCAAGTGCGAGTCCGATGAATCCATCACTGGAGAGCAAGCCACCAGCCCAGGTGAGCCCTGTGACAACTGGATAAATGACTGAAGTCATCGCTGCAGCAACAAAAACATACGCAGTGAAATTCATGCGACCGGCTACTGCGCCGGAAACAATCGTCGCAGCTGTCATTGCGAAGACTGCACCAAAGAACCATCCAATGTATGCCGATGGATCACTAATGTATGCGAATGCACTTCCAAGATCAACTGCTGCACCGGGAGCCGTCAGCATTCCGACAAGCGAACTGACACCAGCACCGATGATGAAGAACACAAGGACGCCAAGTGTCCAATCAGTCATATTCTTCATCAGGACATTCCCGACGTTCTTTGCTCGAACCTGCCCAGCTTCTAAGAGCGCAAATCCAGGCTGCATGAAGAAAATCAGGAAACAGACGACAAGAATCCAGACATTGTTGACACCACTTGCAATTGCTCCTGCATCAATCTGTAATGGGATCATTTCTCACCTGCCATATGAACCGGACATTTGTTCACCAATACATCAGAATAGCTGCGATTTGTACTGCGTATCACAGCAGATAGGTTGGTAACAGAACCATATAAATCCCGTAGTTTAAAAAATAATTGAGACGCAAAATATGATTGACAACTGTTCAATCTAGGGAAGAATATAATGTGTATAAGGATATAATCTATACAGAAACACGCGGATTGTCAACGAGAGTCTGGACACGTGTTTTGATACTATTTTGATATATCTACCGTATACGCTGGCGCGTCATCTACTCAGAGTTGATCTGCAAGCGTTTCAGCGAAATATGTAATAATTAAATCAGCCCCGGCTCGTTTCATCGCAACAAGCGACTCAACTGCTGTTGTCTCTAGATCAATCCACCCACGATCAGCAGCAGCGTGCATCATCGCATACTCTCCAGACACGTTATAGGCTGCAACTGGGCGGTCAAAATTCGATGAGATAGTGGTAACAATGTCAAGATATGCAAGTGCTGGTTTCACCATTAAGACATCAGCACCCGCTTCAACATCAAGTTGAACCTCCCGTTTCGCCTCTCGACTATTCGCTGGATCCATTTGATAGTGCCGTCGGTCGCCAAATGATGGTGCACCATCGGCTGCATCACGAAACGGACCATAAAATGCACTTTCGTACTTTGCAGCGTACGACATAACCGGAATATTTGCATTTCCTGTCTCATCCAACGCAGTTCGAATCGCAGTGATCATGCCATCGGTCATTGAACTCGGCGCGACCATTTCTGCCCCTGCCTCGACATGCGAAACGGCTGTCTTTGCCAATAATTCAAGTGTTGGGTCATTTTTGACTGTCAGTGTCGGATCAGTGGCTGCGTCAGTTTCGACAACACCACAGTGACCATGTGTCGTATACTCACACAAGCACACATCAGTAATGACATACGCATCTGTTTCAGCCGTTATGCGACGGACAGCCCGCTGGACAACGCCATCATCCGCCCATGCGCGCGAGCCGCGTTCATCTTTCTCAGTCGGGATTCCAAACACCATGACCGCCTCAACACCGGTTTCACGTATCTCTTCAACGCGTGTTACTGCATCTTCGACTGGAACGCGCTCATGCCCTGGCATTGATTCGATTGGCGTTCGCGTTGTCGTCGTTGCATCAACAAACACGGGTGCGACAAGGTCTTGTGCACGTACTTCAGTTTCACTGACGAGTGATCGAATCCCGTCCCTACGTAGTCGCCGCGGACGATCGGTCAACTCAATATTCACATACTATATCCTATCCGAAGTAAAAAAGCCGCATCGCTCTCAGCATGAGAAGAATCATCTCCAATTCCATTCAATTGATTCGATGATTATGACCGATGTGATACTCATCGTTTAGATCACTTTTGACAAGAATAATATAAGACCATGTGATTTCAGTCGTGACGGGGTGAACCCAAACGCTCCGACCCAGGCTTCAGCAGTGTCGAGACCATCCAAAACCGGTAGACAGACGCAGTTGAACCCGAGCATGAATCTTGATTCTCATTCTCTCGCTCTCGATCTCAACCTTCCGCGTGCTGTCAAGAAGTCGTTGTCACATCCATATTTATCTCCAACTTATGAGACATCTGTATCGTTTATCTGCAGAGATGGACTCGCTAGCAACACAACTGTCAGGTGGTGTTTTGATATATCATAGTTTCTCATACTCAGAAGTATCAATAGACGGAAACAGACTGCTGGTGGGAATCCTTGGAGTCGGCATTAGGATATGTTTCACATGATCGATGAACCCGCAACCCGCCAACTCAGGGATGACCGATTGATCCTACATCGCGCGATTATCGTGGTTATGATCGTAATGCACCACTTACTATACTCAGTTGCGACACACGGCACACGGCTTACATCGCTCGCCCTGTGAGAATATGGATTGAATCGACAAAATCAAATTGGACTCTTAGTTTCTATTCCAAGTAATCAGCCATCGGTCGAAGAACCCGTTGAACTCCCGGCAGTTTTTCCAGAACGAAACGGGTTTGTGGCTCTCTGTAATATTCCAGATTAATGTTCGTGCTCCCGCTACAGCTTGAGTCAATGCCTCCACGATTGGTGGCACTTCTTGAGTCAGAGTGGGCTTATATTGTCCTTTTTATCATCTTCGTGCTCGAGGGGGCGATGTTGATGTATTTCATGCCAAGTGAACTTATTGTCCCTGGGTCGCTGTTATTGCTCGGTGATGATGCTGTGATTCCCATCATTGGGATTGCAGTCGTTGGTGCGACGATTGGTCAATACGTGTTATTTAAACTCGCACAGCACGGAGGTCGTGAATACCTTCTCCAGAAATCATGGTTTCGGATCGACCCATCGAAAATTGAGCGATTCGATGGGTGGTTTGAGCGCTGGGGACCTCTTATTGTTCCCATTAGCAACGCACTATTGTTCACGCGCGGGATGCTTACTGTTCCTGCAGGATTCGCTGAAATGAATGATCGTCAGTTCATTACACTCTCTGCGACTGGGACCGTCATTTTTGAGTGTGCGCTTGCTGGGCTGTTTCTCCTCTCAGGTCGCGTCCTATGATATTTTCACGATAATTTACGGATTTCTCCGGTAATAGTTCACCCGATAAACGGACACTCACTCGTTGAGGAAGAGGACTCCACTTCGAAAATGGTGAAAATTAAACCCATGAAATATCTCATCACGGTTGTATCTTGTCTCTCGTCTCTTTATGAATCAATAAAATGTGTCTCCTTGACACAAGACGAACAAAAACTATAAGCGACTATGATTGGCGTCTCAGTATATATTCATTAATGTTATCTGCAGTTTCAATAATATCATTCGGTTCGGTCGATATCAATCTGCTCTCGAAGGGCAGCTAGTTCCTCTGAATCTGCGAGTTCCTCAACTCGCTGTCGGAAGTGCCGTTCGCAGAGACCGACCTTGATTCCATCCTTCTCAGCGGCATACGCCGCCTCTTGGTCGCAATAATGGCACTTCATTACCATCTATACTTTATCCCTCTTACTCTTTAAGCCTACTGTCGAGACGGTCCCTCAAAAGGAAGGAACCACATTCTGTAAGAACCGGCTGAGAACCGCGAGTATCAGTCGTTTGAGATGTGATTTTCGTTCTTCGAAATTGAAGCGGAACACGCACACAGGCGTTCCAAATCAAATAATTGTAGATTCAGGTATAAACATTGCTCAGACCGCCACTGACTGGATGGGTGCGTATATCTATATCACTCGTCTCGCAAAGGGTTCGAATGCAGCCGATGGTGGTCCGGTGACACCGACGGTTCGGTTGTGTGCATCTGAGCCACCAATGAGAAGTAAATCAGCATTTGTCGCAACATTCTCAACAATTGTTGGATCGGCGCGGTCAGCATCCTGACCGCTGTATGGGTAAAACCGCTCAACAGCGTCTAACTCCTCTGCCTGTTTCAATGCTGCTGCCGGATCGGAATATCGAAACGGATGCGCAAGCCCAACAACCGCACATGCATCAGCAAGCACTGCTGCTCCTGTGTCGAATGATGGAATTTCCCGCTGAATATAACAGGGACCATCCGATCCAATTATCTCGTTGAAAGCGTCGGAATAATCGTATGGGGCGTTGCTTTCATCAATTGCGCGTGCAATAGCAGGACGACCCAATCCCTCACAAATATCAATATCAAGAGTGACGTCAAGATAAGATTCGACAGCGTCAACCATCGCAGCACCACGCTCCTTTCGATTTTGCTGAATTGAGGCCGTGAGTTCTGTCAGTGAGTCAGTTCGCCTGGCGCCATATCCAAGTAGATCTAATCGTTGGCTCTCAGCGCTAACCCGCAGTTCGATCCCACGGATAATTGTCACCGCATCGTGTGTTGACACAGGAGCAGTAAGTTCGGGATGAACCCGGTCGTGATCAGTGACGGCAACAGTATCAATACCTGCCTTGCGTGCAACCTCTGGGAGCTCCTCAATTGTTAATATCCCATCCGAGGCGGTTGTGTGTATATGGAGATCCGCAGATGGAACATTCGTCTCTGCGCTGTCAATTGTCACACGTACGATAGATGCGGGTGCATAATATCCTTTCCGCCGTCTTCACGATTACATTAATGATGATTAAGGTCTCTATAGAGTCTATATTTTATCATTGAAAACCATTAAGAACCCTGGCTGAGTGAGAAGTAAATACAATGAGATTGAATCATACAGATGATCTGATTACCGAACATGAATTCCCAGCAACAACCGAAGATCTCGTGGATGCATATGGTGAAGAAACAATCGAACTTCCAAATGGGACCGCGCAGCTTGGTGAGGTCCTGACTCGCGCTGGTTCGGAAACGTACACCTGTCCAAGCGAGGCACAATCAGCACTTCTCTGTGGACTTGGTCACGAGGCTATTGGTCGCCGATATTACAGTGATCGTGATGCGTATGCAGCCGGCGAGGACGGACCACAACAGGTGTCGTTCTAGTTCTTATCGGGATACCGGGATTACTCACCCCTATCAGCGAGACTTCTTTTCTGATCCTCTTTTCGAGACGAGACAGTACAGTATAGTATAGTAGTATCGTCTTGAAGTCTGCTTGAAAAATAACGTACGCGATGTATTGATCACCCAATATCTGACAACTCAAGCGGAACATCTCCATTCATATACCCTGAAACATGACCTGATGGTCGGAGCCGATAGACCACTGCCGGTTGATGATAGACAGATGGTCTTTCTGCGATAATCTGTCGCCATTCATTATCTGGGAATGATGAACAATCGACAAATAACACGATTTCTCCGCCGTGAGCTCTCAACTGACCGTTTGATTTTGTCCGCGCTGTGTCCCGAACAGCCGCAATCGGCGTGCCTGCTGTTCGCTTTGCTGTCGGTGTTGGTCTCGTCACCTCAGCAAGTGTCGCTGTTTCCTCAGTTTTCGCACGATAATCAATTGCATGTCCGGTCGATACAGTTATTTCAGGCTCAATATCGTATCCAGCGTTATCTAGCAGATATGCAACATTGAACTCTCCCATTGCTGCAGTCATTCGGGTCAAATCGAGATATTCAGATGTCCCTAACTTTCCAGCCATTACCTCTCGCCATTGGTCGAGAATACGCGTTCGAACAACCGCCTCATAAAATTCAAGAACACTCTCACACGCCGCATCAGGAAACCCCGCTGCATGGTCTTTGAAAAACGTTCGTGTTGTCTCACGACCATCCTTCGAGAGAAATACCGGAAGAAAAAACCACGAAAGGTGTGGATATGGTTCGAGCCATGGACTTTCGACATGTAACTGCGCGGTTAACTCCCGAGTTGCCCACCGAGAAATAGCATCGTCAACAGCGTCAAATCCATGCTTATCGGTCCGCCAGAGTGCTTTTGGCGTTTCTGTGTTCCCAAGCCAGTAAGCCTCCGTATCATTCCATGCGAACAGTGCAATGTCTCCGTTGTTCATCTCAAACCGGTCACCGGTGTATCCCGGTGGCGATTTAAACCATGGCTGACGTCGTACTGCCCCGAGATTCTGATCAAGATCAGTATACACCTTCTCTTTGACCTGGCTTTCGCTCCATTCCCATGGGGCGTATCGAAATCGAAGCGGACGTGCCACAATAGGTTTATTGGACGGATACAATTATTCGTACCGCATATTCTGTCAGCATCTGTGCTCGTGCGTTGCTCTCTCGCGTCCCTGCTCAATCCATCTCAAGCTCGCCTCTTGTCCGAATGAAAAAGTATGCTGGTTTCTCAAAACGTATCGTTGAGAATCCTCGCTGGGATGAGGCTGAGTGCAGCCTCGAAGATTATCATTATAGTTGGTGGGACTGTGAGTATCGTTATTCGAAGTGGAACGCACAAACGAGTGGTCTCAAATAGAAACATGATATCTCTCAAATATCTACCTCATCAAGCGTCACTAGTGCCGCGAGGGAGACGCCAATGACAGCAATTACGTGACCTCCAACAGCGGTGAGTAACACCGGTCGGTCAATCACAAACGGAACCATTGCAACCTGTGTGAGTCCAAATCCAGCGTTGAGTGCATCAAGACGTCGCAGTCGACTGGCAGTCTCGGGGTCAAATTCATATCGCCACGACCGCCAGAGCGCAACAACAGCAGCCCACCATGACGTTCCAATCCGGTAACAAAGGTCCCACAGAATCAAGAGGGTAAGATACACGACAAGAATAGGTGGATCCTCTCCAAGAAAAGATTCAATAATTGTTGTCCCAGCCCCGCGAGGATCGAAGACAAAAAGATGTGTCACAAGTGCAACGAATGCCAATACGCCAAGGACAACCTCAATACTTGATCCAAATAGAAACTGCCGGTATGACTGTGGCAGTTCGAGATTCCGTGTTCCACGACCAAGTCGCTGCATTGCACCACTGCCGACAGCTGCTTCGAAAACCGCGACGGTTCCCGGCAGGATAGCTGATTCAATTCCATATCCAACGGATAACACAATTACCGCAACTTCAAATAATCCGAGTTGTAATGCAATTGCCTCACCATCAGATAGTTCGATTCCCGGCAACGCTCCAATGATACTCTCATACACCCACGTGTCGCCATATGGACTCGACTCTGTCCCTGCATGAGCGCTTGATCGAGCCATCAGCGTGCTGCCCGGTTATCGGTAACCTGAGTGGCTCTACTCAACGTCTGACGCAATTTCCGATATCGAATCAGCCGCGTTCTTAAACCGTCATCTCGCTGAGAAGGTGCATATACATCGATAAATGTAGAGATGAGTGCAAGTATGAACCGGATAGTGCGTTGATACGATGTTGAGGTCGAGGTCAAGCTAATTGAACAGAGTGGTGATGGCGAGTGATATCCGCATATCCACGCCCTCTCACATGCACTCTGCTCAACGCAGACGTGTGGAGATGCCGTGACCGGCAAGGAAAGGTACATATTGTACGCTGCACTCCCCACCGTGTTAATGATTCGTGATTCAGATTCCCACCGGAGGCGGTTTATTTATTGCCCCGATAATCATGATATGGCAACTCAGCCGTGTGAGACGTGTGGACGACCTGTCCGTATTGCTGGTGGGATTGGTGATCTGTGGTCATTCGAGACTGATCCAACTGGTGGAATGACACTTGAACTTGATGATGGCGGCGAGTTCTTTCTTTGTCATGATTGTATCGGACAGCTCCCAACTGATCGAGTCGTCACGAGCGACGATGTTAATACGCTGTGAGTATCCTGAGCTGGATATCTGGTTAGAAGACTTTTATTTACTAATCACAGAAGACATCCGTGGACCCGGATCAGATCCGAGAATCGTTCCCAGCTCCCTCGTTCCGTGGTATGCAAGCGGAAGCACTCAGTGAGATTCGCGATGCGTTCGCCGCAGGAAATACTGTTGTGATTGTCCGCGCACCAACAGGCAGTGGCAAGTCGCTTCTGGCACGAGCAATTGCTGGAGGAGCGCGCACAGCGACCGATGCTGAGCCCGCTGATGCAATTAATGCGTATTATACCACCCCGCAGGTATCACAACTTGATGATGTTGCTGCTGATCCATTATTAGATGATCTGAATATTATCAGGGGAAAATCAAATTACACCTGCATTTTGAATGGAGAAACAGGGACGCCCGTCAATCGTGCCCCGTGCGCTCGTGAGCAAGGATATGACTGTTCGGTCCGCCATCGCTGTCCATACTTCTCTGATCGAGCAATCGCCTCGAACCGTCGAATCGCTGCAATGACCCTCGCATATTTCATGCAGACGGCAGGGTCGGACGTTTTCGGGCGACGCGATGTCGTTGTCATCGATGAGGCACACGGATTGCCTGAGTGGGCAGAAATGTATGCAACAGTGACGCTTCAATCGAACACAGTCCCAATCTGGGATGAGATCACTGTCCCCGATCTCACAGCCGAATCAGACCCGCTCGATCGGACGATTCGCTTCGCTGAGACACTGACTGACGCGTGTGAACGTGCTCTTCAGCCGCTCATCAGTCGTGAGACACTTACCCCGGCTGAGACTGCCCGTCGTGATCGACTTCAGGAACTCCGTTCAGAATTACGGTGGTTTGTCACCGATGCTCGTGACCCACAGAGTCCAACAACATGGGTTGTTGATCAAACCGAAACCGAAACCGAATACTAACGGGAACAGTGGTATCGCAGTCAAACCACTTGATCCTGCCCGGTATCTCGCGCACACTGTCTGGAATCGAGGGAACCGATTTGCATTGTTATCTGCGACAATTCTCAATAAAAACGCATTCTGCCGTGGTGTTGGGCTTGATCCTGCTGAGGTCGCACTCGTTGATATCGATCATACATTCCCCATCACAAACCGACCACTGTACGATGTGACCTGTGGTAAAATGACATACAATGAACGTGATGAGACGCTTCCAGCGGTCACCCGTATGCTCGTGCGACTAATGGCAGCACATCCGAATAAAAAAGGGCTCATCCATTGTCATTCATACGCAATACAATCATCACTTCGTCGTCATCTCGCAGAACGAGGGGTTGAATCACGGATTCGAACACATGATAATACTGACCGAGATGAGTCACTTCAAGCATGGCTCACAACTGACAGTCCGGATGTATTTCTCTCCGTGACGATGGAGGAAGCACTTGATCTACAGGGGGATCTCTGTCGGTGGCAGGTGATTTGTAAGGCGCCGTATCTCAACACAACTGACTCGCGCGTAAGTCGGCGACTTTCGGATGGAAAGTGGTCGTGGTATCGGCGTGTAGCACTCCGAACGGTTATCCAGGCGTGTGGTCGCATTGTCCGGGCGCCAGATGACTACGGAAGCACATATATTGCTGATTCATCCTTATTAACTTTATTCGATAATACCCGAGATGAAATGCCAGCGTGGTTTCGTGAACAGGTTGACCGTCTTTCAACACCGACATTACCCTCGTTTGAGAACGCAATCACTGCTGTGAGAGCTGCATCCACAACGGAATCCACATCAGTATCATCATCAACAGTTCAATCGGACGATCACCCACATGACACAAACTCTGAGCGCCGTCGCTCCGCTCATCCATTGAGTGATGTTTGGGGAGAGGAGTAAACGACCCTACCCTACTTCGCTCACCGCATACGCGGTTCGCTCGGTGAGGGATGGGGCTTTGATGTGGACTCTCAGCGATCAACCGTCGGCGGTTGGCTGATAGCCGTCGCCATTCAGCATCCCACCATTTACACGCACGTCTATTGGTGCGTCTACGCCCCCCGACGTGGGCGAGGAACGCAGTCTGTGCTGTCGCTTCCGCATATACCGTCGTCCGACGGTTTTCGCGCCGTTGTAGTCTGCGGTGATTTCGTACTCACACTTCAGACATCGGAACCGCTCGCCGTCGCGGTTGTCTTCGTGAGTAAACCCACAATCGGTGTGTGAACACCGCTGGCTCGTGTGGTCGGGTTCGACCTGTTCAGCCGCCACACCGCGTTCTGGTGCTTTGTACTCAACGTACTCGACGAGACGGCCGAATGCCCAGATCTGATGCCAGTCTGCGTGTGGCAGTCGCTCCCGAATATCACTCAACTCCTCGAACACGATTATGTCGCAGTTGTGGTCAACCGCTTCCCCAACAATCTCGTTGGCGACTGTGTGGATGGACTGTTTCCAACATACTCACTCACGCTTTCCAAGCCGAAGCAAGGCATTGTGAGCCGTTTGTGTCCCGCGCTGTTGCATCCCTATCCCTGCTCGGCGCTTCTCGAACGCCTGTATCCAGTGGTCGTACTCGTCACCACTCCAGAGCGTGCCCGTGCTGGCGACAGCGAGACTGGTCACACCGAGGTTGATCCCGAGGACTGTACTGTGCTCGGTATCGTCCGAATCCTCGATTTCAATAGTCTCACCGTCTGTCTCTACCTTCCGCGTTTTGACGTGGAAATAGAACTCGTCGATCGCTTGGTCGTATTGGAGTGTACTCGCCCGAAACTCGGAGTCGTCCGAAAGGACGTACTCCTCGTATGGTGTTGGATTGTCTGCTGGCAGTTCACACTCACACTCGACACATCCGTTCACCGTCGAAAGCGAGGTCTTGGTCCGGGAAAACGTCACACTACGCTTGTCGGAGACCATACTCCACGAGTTGAACTTTGGTCTGTTCGTCCGTTTCTCCATTTTCCAGCGGTCTAGACCCTATCGACGGCGTGGACGGCACGCTGGATGGCTTCTTGGACGAGGTTTGCCGTGAGTTTCCTCGCGGAGACGGTCGTACAGCGTGGGTTTCGTATTCGAGGTGATACAATCCTCATAGTCGGTGTTGTCCCAACACCAGCAGTAGTCACTGGTCTCGTTCGCGCGGTAAAGGAATTGCTCGGCGGTTTCGTGGAGGTCGTCGTAACACTCGTCAGGAACGACGAGCTTGACCGGCGCAGTACGTCGGACCTCCATAGTTCAGGTTTGAAGCCATCGGTAGTTACTAGCTCGGGAGTCAGTTGGCTACACTCCCGTCGTCTGTGCCGGAGGGTGTCGGTTTCCTTCCCGGTCTACTCGCTTCGCGCTTCCGACCAGTTAGAGGTCCTCGCTTCTTGAGGTCGGGGGCTCCGGCTTGAAACTGCTGAATTTCTCGTGCTCCGAAGCGTGTTACTCTCGTTGGTTCTATTTATAACACCAGCGCTGCCCCGTATGCGACCGAGGATCCAATCATTAAGATAACCAGTAACAATGCGAGTATTTGCTGTCTATCCATATTATGTATCAGTCTCGTTTGCAACGGGTTTGAGTATGACTCATATAAAAGCTATTAACGAATCATCATTATACAATGTCCTCTGACAGATAATCACGAATATTTTTGGGCTTGCTATATGACAGTTGACATTGGGTCGGATCGTGTTATATTGTTCTTGTATGGGCAACTCAATAACCACACATGCAATATAAATCGAAATTATTGCATTTGTTTGTTTGACTTTGACTCGCTTTAATCAGTCAATGATACCCTTTCTCACGAAATAGTTAAGATAGTTCAACTTATGAATTTAATTGAATTGCAATGTACACTCATAGGCTGATAACGGCATTGACCCTGTATCAAAGCGGAACATTAACTCTATCACAAGCAGCTTCACATGCAGGTCAGTCACAAGATACATTCATTACGACTCTTCAGCGGCGTGGAATCCCTATCAGAGAGCATATTAATCTCCCACAACAGCATCACGCTGGTTGAGTATGAGCACTTCCGATGTCAGCTCGAAGGCTTACAGCTCATAGGTATTAAAATATATAATTTTGTGTTCGAGAGTTTCAGTGAGTAACTCGTGAGTGTGAGCATAGGTGAGTCATAAAGTCCAGGGAGAATCTCCGCATCCTGAGATGGTGGGATGAATCCGACAGCGTCTGCGAAATCGATATTTGAGCACCAACCTGAAATTTCTATCCAATAGGTAACTTAGTCACAATCCAATGCAGAAACAGGAAAGAGGTCAGCACAAAGTGGCTCTCCCTCATCCTCTGATTCTGATTCCGATTCCGATGGCGGCTTGACCGCCCTCAGCAAGCGATAATCGAACCCACTCGATGACCACCCGATTCTCATGGAATCGGTCGGCAGGGTTGACTATTGGAAGCAGACGCAAAGTAACTCCAAGTCTGTCGAGGCCAACGCTCGTCGAGCACAAACAGTCACGAGGATCAAAACGGCAGTAGGGGTCCTGGGGGCTGAGACGTGACACTCCCGTTTCCGTTTCCGTTCACCGTCAGACTCGGTGAACCCTGTTCGGATTCTTCCCGTAGTGAGGTTCGGCGAAGCGGCAACCTGCAATCTCCACTGCTCACGCGTATGATTCCTCTGCGTTTACCCCACGAAGAATGTCAATTGTGGATACTCGTGGACTGATTACTGAAGATTTGCTGAGTTATTCTTATTAGTTCTCATAATTGATGTCGGAAGCACATACAACCCCTCATAACCCTTAATAACTGGAACGGTTGCTGCATCAGCGTCAACGTATGACGGTCGTGCAACCGTTTTGGATTCATATGTTTCTGGGTCAAGCACCTGCATTGCATATGTGTCCTCAAATGCAACCACTGTTGTTTCGGTCGCATCATCAACCGTGCCGATGTGCTCCGCATCCGGTGCGATACCTTCCTCAAATGATGCTTCGTATGCATCTCCAGTCGTTACTCGAACACCCTTCAGATTTCCTTGAACGCTTCGAACAGCGACCGGACCCTCCCCATCAGCAGGGTCAATCACGTCTCCGGGAGTAAATTCTGGCAGCCGGACTGCATAGGTTACTCGATACACCTCGTTTCCATCTCCGTCTTCAGTCACGAGTGTTGGATACTCTGAGACACTTCCCCCAAGCTCACGAACAATCTGTGCTGCAACACCACTGCCTAACTGATTCGTTGATATCTTAATATTTGTTCCATCGTCTGTTGTTGTTACTTCTGAAATGAACGCATCTCGATCGCCAGTTGCTTCACGATCCCGGATGTATGACTCAGCGATTTCAACCCCACGCTGTTGTTCTGTCGCTGTTGGTGTCCGACCACGTGCACGTATTTGGACAATGCTCGCATAGTATCCACCAGCAATCCGACCACATCTCTGACATGTTTGTCGAGAAATAAGTACAGGAACTGTCACACGCTCTTGTTGATGTGTCCCGCGAACAATCCCACTGAATGTACAATGCATTCGGATTGTATTTTCATCAACTTGTTCGGGCTCGACACCCCATTGGACATCTTCAGCAGAGAGATGAACGCCGAGTGATTCTGTCACTCGATCAATCGCAACCTCGGTATAATCCTCTGCATCAACGTCGACCCACTGATTCCCCTCTTTGATTGCACCGCATCTTGCACATACCTCTACTTCGAGACGCTCAGGTGCGTCTACTAACTCAAAGTCTGCAAAATAGCAATCATTACAAAGAACAGCATCACGCTCACGTGGAGTGCCTGGACGTGATGCTGGTCGTTCGGACATAACATCACCACACTGGGGGCAGAATTCTCCAGAACTCATTGATGTAGATACGCTATCGACGCGGTTAATCATTATCAGTCCGCACAGCATCTACATTAGCAGCGTGAACACTGGATTAACGACTCGGGAGTAATATTTGAATAATTGTCCGTGCATACCGCTTACACCCACGAAGTCGTGGACTTCTGCCGTCTAACTGTCAATTATAATGTAAATAATCCACGCACTCAGAGAGCACGTCGAGACAGAGAGTGAGCCGAAATTGTCTCTGCGACACCGTTTATTACGTTCAACACGTATTGTAGGTATGGACTGGAAAACAGACTGGGGCCTACGTGGCAGAATGGCTCTAACAATGTTCCTTCTGTTCGCCCTCTACCTAGTCTTTGTTGGCGCGTTATGGTGGTCGCGGTCGCTTATATTCCTCCCACTGATGGGGGTGTTTGTGCTTGCACAGCTCTTCTTCAGTGATAGGCTCGCACTTTATAGTATGGGAGCTTCGAAAGTCTCTGAGGATGAATATCCTGAGCTTCATACAACAATCAACCGACTCAGCCAGCAGGCTGACCTCCCGAAGCCAGATGTCGCAGTTGCTGACTCGCGGGTCCCCAATGCATTCGCAACCGGGCGCTCGAAAGACAGTGCAACAATCGCTGTGACGACCGGACTACTGCGTTCGCTTAACCAAGACGAGCTATCAGGCGTTCTTGCACACGAACTTGCTCATATCAAAAACCGTGACGTGATGATAATGACAATCGCGTCGTTCCTTTCGACAGTCGCATTTATGATTGTCCGAATGGGCTTTTGGTTCGGTGGTGGGCATGAACGAGAAGGTGGCAGCCAGGTGCTGATCGCCATTGTTGCATCCCTTGTCGTCTGGGTTGTCTCATACTTCCTTATTCGTGCACTCTCCCGATACCGTGAGTATGCGGCAGACAGAGGTGGTGCACTTATCTCCGGACAACCATCAGCCCTTGCGTCAGCATTGTTGAAGATTGATGGTCGAATGGATAACGTTCCGCGTGAAGATCTCCGCGAACAATCAGAAATGAACGCATTCTTTATCGTTCCGGTGAAAAGCGACCTTATTGGACGGTTATTCAGCACTCATCCCTCGACTGAACAACGTGTTGAACGCCTTCGTGAGCTTGAGCGTGAACTCGAAACACAATGACGACGCATACTGTTGACGATAGATAATCAATGGGTCTTTTTGATACGATACGATCTGTCTTTGGGACGAACGCAGCCGCAGATGCAACCCGCGATGCTGATCCTGAGGATCTCTTTGGTATGAGCACCGCATATATGACAATGGGTGCAGACCTTGGTTTTGACTCCGTCGGCTCAGCCGCACTCTGCTTTTCGGGCGTGGATAGCACTGATTTTGCCGATACTGTCAGTGACGTCGAGGCTATTCTTCGTGCCGGCGGTGAAGAAACAGGGACAACCTTCGATCGTCGCGAGGATAGTCACGGATGGGAATGGGTCATTCTTCAGGATGATAACCCGGAGGACCTTGTTACGAGTATCCACTTTGCAGCTGATGAGTTCATTGAGCGTGGATATGGATCACGACTCCTCGCGGCTGTTTTTGGATTCGAAGATTCCGATGAGCGTGCATACTGGATCTACTCATTCCGCCGTGGCGCGTATTATCCATTTGCACCACGCTCCGGGAATAACCGTGATCAGCAACTTGAATTCAAACTTGAGTCGGTCCTTACCGGTGAACTGACGATTGAAGATGATGAGTCATACTGGTATCCGATGTGGCCCGACACCCGTGGCGGTCATCCGTGGCAATAACAGTGATTGTTACCGTTCAGTGTAACTTCTGTTCAGATGCGAAACTGCACTGATTGGGTTTAGAATATTCGTTTCTCTGTTTTGGTTTGAATGAAGCAATTCATTTGCCATTGGTCACTGATATAAAAGCCGACTGACAGAGCAACGGAGCAGCAGAGCGACTCAGGGTCTCGAAAGTGTCTTCTCAAGAGAGCTGAGCTGGGATTGCAAGATCAGTCGATCCGACACTACTCAGAATACTACCTATCAATCTGAGTATCAATATTGTCATTCAGACGGATTCTCTGACACTACCATCGATACTGACAGTACTCTCTTTAATCAGCGAGAGAATCCCGCCGGTTACGACGGGCGTGAATCGTGTCACTCGATTACGCTAACCACGTGTGACAGCTCTCTGAATCCCCCTCCGTGACACGAATCTGTAAGATACGAGAAAATGTAGGAAAAAACAGATGCGAGTTGACATAGACATCGAACGTGGAAACGACCTCCACGAACGCATCTTGTTGATATTTCACCTGTGGTGGAAGCCCCGCCGTTCACGGCGGGCGAGGATGTTACTACGCTCATATGCTGATACATTATACTGAGACCGTATTGTTATCGCAAGAAGCGATGAGTCCGAGGTCATTTGTGATTGATGATCCGTCGGTGCGATAGCGTCAGATGTCTTCATCAGAATCTCGGTGTGGAACTCTGTTGACATCGGTGCGTCTATCCAAATTTTACTTTCACCCTGGTGTTAACGAGGCTTTATGTGGCAGTGGAGTGTATATGTTTATACAATGCCAGAGGACGAACTCGAAGATCTTCCAGGAGTTGGACCTGCGACTTCAGATAAACTCATTGATGCTGGATTCGAGAGTTATCAAGCAATTGCAGTCGCTAGTCCATCCGAAATGTCAAACACCGCAGATGTTGGTGAATCGACCGCCTCTGATATCATCAACGCTGCCCGAGATGCTGCGGATATTGGTGGATTCGAGACAGGGGCAGCCGTTCTACAACGTCGTGAGCAGATTGGAAAGCTCTCATGGAAAATACCTGAAGTGGATGAGTTACTTGGCGGTGGAATCGAAACACAATCGATTACTGAGGTATACGGCGAATTCGGTGCTGGAAAGTCACAGGTTACACATCAAATGGCAGTCAACGTGCAGTTACCGCCTGAACATGGTGGTCTTGGCGGGGCAGCAATCTTTGTTGACTCTGAGGATACATTTCGGCCGGAACGTATTGATGATATGCTCCGTGGGCTTGATGATGAGATTATCGCTGATTTGCTCGAACGTCGTGAAATAGAAGGGACTCCGGGTGATGATGAAGCGATGGAAGCGCTTTTAGATAGTTTTCTGGATCATATACACGTCGCAAAAGCGTTCAATTCAAATCATCAGATACTCCTCGCTGAAAAGGCGAAAGACCTCGCTCGTGATAATGAGGATAGTGATTTCCCCATTCGACTTCTTTGTGTCGACTCACTCACAGCACATTTCCGTGCAGAATATGTGGGTCGTGGGTCACTTGCTGAACGCCAGCAAAAATTAAATAAACATCTTCATGATTTGATGCGAATCGGCGACCTGTATAATACTGCTGTCTTGGTTACCAATCAGGTTGCTTCGAATCCCGATTCATATTTCGGTGATCCAACACAGCCAATCGGTGGAAATATCCTCGGACATACGTCGACATTCCGGATGTATCTTCGAAAATCAAAGAATGATAAGCGAATCGTGAGGCTTGTTGATGCACCAAATCTCGCCGATGGTGAAGCCGTGATGCGTGTTAAAGATGCTGGATTAAAGCCTGAATAGCGGCTACTGCAGAAAAAGGGGACAATTCAACTCGACCGTCTTCGGACTTTGTTACAGATAATCAAAGAAAATATTCGAGCTTGTTCAATTATCATCATAAGACGGTGATGAAGAACAACACATAGGAGCTTTTAGCTGATCACGAATCATTGATTTCTTATGGAGAGTTTTACTGAGAGACGCTCAAAAACAGATAATCAATTCGTTCAATGCCGATTGAGACGCGAACTCAAAATCTGATCCGTCTAAGATTTTATCAGAAAATGCAGAACAAAACACAGACAGCTTGAGTTCAGACGGATGAGTTCTTATTCAACTGTTGTTGCTTCGAGGGTTATCTCACCATCATATATAGCTGCTCCATCCTGTGCAACCTGTCGTGCAAGAACCGCACACTTGATTCGCATCGGTGAGATATCAACGCCAAGCATTTCTGTCACGTCGTCAGTGTCAAGCGTCTCAAGCTCTTCGAGTGTCATTCCCTGTAGATGTTCCGAAAGCATCGACGCTGATGCTTGACTAATCGCACATCCATCTCCAGTAAAGCTCACATAATCGATTGTCTCGTTATCATCTTTTAATTGCACGTCCACAGTGATGGTATCGCCACAAGAAGGATTCTCGCCGGTATGTGAGAAGTCCGGATCAGACATCTCACCCTTGTTTCGAGGGTTCTTGTAATGATCGAGAATCTGCTGGCGATACATATCTGATCCTAGTCCCATTGTTGTCGAATATACGGTTGTGTACCGCAAAAACGTTCCGCCGGTCAATGATTTTGCTCTGCGAGCAGAACAATTCCTCAAAACCCGTCGTCAACTACCAGTGCCTGAGACGTCTGTGTATCTCGGATTCATACGCAATTGTTGATCAGGCAAACAGCTCTCGTGCAGCATCAACTGCAGTAACGAGTTCGTCAATCTCCTCGCGTGTATTATATATATAGAATGACGCTCGGGTCGAAGCTGGCACGCCAATTTTGTCATGGAGTGGTTGCGTGCAGTGATCACCGGCTCTGATCGCGACTCCGTACTCATTAAGGATACTCGAAAGGTCATGTGCATGCACGCCTTCAAGATTAAATGCAACAAGTCCGCCACGGTCACCGCCTGGTGGACCGTACGTCTCGACATCATCGAATGCAGACAACTGATTGTACGCATATTCAGCAAGCAACTCTTCGTGTGCTTGCACGGTCTCCATCCCAATATCCTCAAGATAATCAATTGCAGCGTGGAGCCCAATCGCCTGTGCGATAACAGGTGTCCCAGCCTCAAACTTCCAAGGCAGATCCTCCCATGTCGAGTCCTCGTATGTAACTCGTCTAATCATCTCCCCGCCATAGAGATATGGTTCCATTGACTCGAGGATCTCTTGTTTGCCATAGAGAACGCCAATTCCGGTTGGTCCAAGCATCTTGTGTCCGGAGAACGCGAAGAAATCTGTGTCCATCGCATCGACATCAACCGGTCGCGTTGGCGCCGATTGTGCACCATCAACAAAGATATATCCACCATGGTCATGTGTGAGTTCCGCTAACTCTTCGACTGGTGTGACCGTCCCCAGCGTATTTGAGATATGAACGACAGATACCATTGCTGTCGAGTCATCTATCAACTCACGTGCGTGTTCCATGTCAAGGTAGCCATCTTCATCAACCCGAATATACTCGACATTCGCCCCGGTTCGCTTTGCAATTTGCTGCCAGGTAACGAGTGAGGCATGATGTTCCATCTCGGAGAGCACAACAGTATCTCCGGGTTCTAGCTCTGACAGCCCCCACGCGTAGGCGACAAGATTCATCGACTCTGTGGTATTTTTTGTAAAGATAATCTCTTTTCTTCCATCAGCGCCAATAAACTCAGCAACGCGATCATGTGCGACCTCGTATGCGACCGACGCCTCTTGACTTAGGTGATGAATTCCTCGGTGAACGTTCGAGTTGTACTGATAATAATACTCTGTGAGTGCCTCGACAACCTCCGTTGGTGTTTGACTTGTTGCCGCATTATCAAGATAAACAAGTGGATCGGTATCGTCAGGACTTGGTCCCGGTGTCTCGATGTCTCCCCCGACCGTTCGATCAAGGATCGGAAAGTCCCCACGGACACTCGTAATATCAATCGGATACGCTTCCTGCTCTTGAGTTCCCATTACAAATTCATAGGTGCTCTAGGATGAACATCCCTTCGGTCTTCATACTCAAAGGATGATATGTTCGTAGGATCAACATATCTGGTGTCTCATTGAACATGCATCTCTGACCACAGAAAAATCATAATCAATAATCAGCAATCGGAGTCACAGTCACACTGGATAATTAATGTCTCACATCCATACGAGCTGCGCATGCAATGTTTCATCGACCTGTAGCACTCGATCCTGATCAACGATTCCAGCCTCAACTGCGATTGCAACTGCACGCTCGCCAACGATATTCGCAACACTCGCTCGTTTCAGACGTCTAACCACCGTTTCAGCATCAACCGCATCTGCTTCAGTTCCCCCATAGAACGACTCGGTCACATTGAGTGATACCTCCCCGTCGATATATGTCTCTCCAAGACAGTCACTGTCACAAACGGCGACAAGCAACCCCTCCGGTGTTTGTCGTTCTCGGAGCAATAGAGTCTCATCAGTATCTGCTTCGGTGTTGTCATTGGTCTCAGCTGATGTCGAAACAGCGTGAGTATCAGACCCGGCCTCGGGGTCGGGGTCAGACTCAGATGCAGATGCAGATGTCAACGAATCTCTGGACTCAGAGATTGTCTCTTCTGTCTCGCCTCGCTCTGACCCCGTCACTGGTCTTCGAGGAGTTCCTGTTCACGTTCACGTCGTAACTCCTCTGCTTGTGTTTGTGTCTGCTCTGCTTCTTCATCCCGGCCCAGCTCGTCGAGCGCCCGTGCTTTCTCCTCGAGCACGTCGGCAGTCTGCATTCCAAGCCGGATTGCATTATCAAATGCTGAGACAGCTTCCTCATTGAGACCACGCTCGTGCAGGAAAAATCCCCGATTATACCAAGCTTGTGGAAATCGCGGATCAATCTTTACAGCTCGCTCAGCATGTTGGAGTGCTGACTCGGTCTCACCAGCCTCCCACAGCGCATATGCAAGATTTGTCTCTGCGGAGGCAGCATGCTCTGATTCATCATCAATCCGAAGCGCTTCCTTATATGCACCAATTGCCTTGTCCCACTCCTCGAGTTGTCCATGAGCAGCACCTTTATTCACCCATGCTTCTTGTGCCGCAAGGGAATCCTCAGGAGCGAATCGTGCTGCTCGCTCGAATGTTTCTGTTGCCTCCTCAAAGCGATTAATTTGCATATATGAGAGTCCAACATCAACGAGTTTCTCAACATCAACCTGGTCTGATGCGATATTTCGTTTATCGAGTTCATCAGTGATCACCCGTGTATCAACCGGATCAACCGATGTTGGGTCCGCGCTCAACTCTGGTGGGTCAAGCGTAAACTCTTCATATTCTTCGTTGAACCCCTGTCCCGACGAAAATTCGTGATCGGTGGGTTCGCCATCTGTCATATTAGTATTACTCGTCCAGGACGGTTAATAGTTATCAGATTCGGGCTGTCTGAGTTATCTATCATGTAATTGTGAGATCAAGACCCACAGACACGACGTATCTCTTGAGATGTGCGTTTTATTATATTCGCACCGTGATAGCGTGAAATCAATGAGAACAATTATTATCAGTTTGAACTCTTCGAGTTGGGTGAGACTGCTTGAAAGCGACCCAGCCAGTACCCCCAGCGACATTTTGAACCTGAAACTAGTGGTATCAGTATGCGGTTGTTCGTTAGTATCGACCTCCCAGAGCATCTCATTGATGCCATTGCTGATGCGCAGGACCGATTCCCTGAGACGACTGATATCCGATATACGGACCCCACACAGGCACACGTGACGATCCAATTTCTGGGCGAGATGCCGTCATCTCGACTCACAGATATCCAACTGGCACTTGAACGCGCTGTTGAGAGCGCAGCTGTTAGTTCATTTGAACTCACAGTTGGTGGGCTTGGTGCATTTCCGTCAATGTCATATATCACTGTTATTTGGACTGGCGTTCGTAATGATGTTGGTGTTGACCGGACGACACGACTTCATACGGCAGTTGAAACAGAAATGACTGATATCGGTATTTCACCCGACGACCACCCTTTCACGCCACATATCACGCTCGCTCGAATGGATGGTGCTCACGGAAAGTCAACTGTCCAACGTGTGATTGAAACACAAGATCCTGATATTGGGACGACAACTGTCGATGCTATTCAACTCAAAAAAGTATCTTGACCGGTTCACCCCCAACATATGAGACTGTTGAGACGATTCCAATCTAAAACAGATAGCGAGAACCCATTCATCAGTTATCGCATTGACGAATCGCGTATCATTTAATCCTGACTCTGTTTACCGTACCGACGACCAACGTTTTCGGAGGATACACTGATAGTGATTACTTCGAGTCTTTACCACCGTGGCGATCCATATCAATGACTGGAGTCGCTGAACCTGCGCCTTCCGACACCGTCGATAAAACTATTCGTCTTAATCACCATGAGTCCCCACGCTGTATTCTTTTGCTCTAATCCACTGCCGCAGACGTACTACTCTAGCGTTTCTGAGTGGTCGTTGATGATCTATTTTTCCGAGTAATGCTTCGGTTGTGTGTCGATTTTGGAATCGATATACGTCGGGTCACGTCTGGTTTGAGGTCTACGCACAACTAAACACGATCATCGTCAGTCGCCAATCGCTGCCGACACTTTTTATCGGATCATTTCAGGTTGCTCAAGATACCCTCTCAATCTTGTCCCGAATTAACTCCAGTCTGAAAGTGCGAATATGAATGATACCGCTGTATTCAAAAGGAACAACATTTTATGCAGTCCGAGATTATCAGATGTCACTATGGGAAAGAAATCGAAAGCGAAAAAGAAGCGACTTGGTAAACTTGAAAAACAAAATTCTCGTGTTCCTGCGTGGGTGATGCTTAAGACTAACATGGAGGTAACGCGAAATCCAAAGCGTCGTAACTGGCGGCGGAGCGATACTGACGAATAACGATGAGTACCAGCGACTTTGAAGAGCGTGTTGTAACGGTTCCACTTCGGGATGTCTCTGCAGTGCCAACTCACGAACGGGCTGGTCGTGCAATGACGCTGATTCGTGAACATCTCGCACAGCACTTCCGCGTCGACGAATCCGATATTCGACTTGACCCATCACTTAATGAAACGGTCTGGGCGCGTGGAAGCCAGAACCCACCGAGTAAGCTTCGGGTTCGTGCGGCCCGATTCGACGAGGACGGCGAGTCTATCGTCGAAGCGGAGCCGGCTGAATAACGTGCTTCGCGCCTCCTTCGCCGGGTCGCCGTACGTTGGCGTCTTCGCGCGTGCGACTGATGATGTCCTTCTCCTCCGTTCTGATGTCGACGATGATACTGCCGATGCAATGGCAGGTGAGCTTGATATCCCAGCCGTCGCAACAACGATTGGCGGATCCGGAACTGTCGGGGCGCTCGCGACTGGGAATGAAAATGGGATTCTCGTCACGAGTAACGTGACAACCCGTGAAAAGGAGGCGATTGAAACGACCGCATCTGTTTCAGTCACCGAACTTCCCGGTCGTATCAATGCTGCCGGTAATGTTGTTCTTGCGAATGACTATGGTGCATATGTCCATCCTGACCTTTCCACGGAAGCTGTCGAGACCATTGAATCCGCACTTGATGTTCCAGTTACCCGCGGCGAGCTCGCGGATGTCCGCACCGTCGGAACTGCTGCAGTGGCGACAAACCGCGGTGTTCTATGTCATCCAAAAGCACGTGAACCTGAACTTGAGGCAGTCGAGAATCACCTTGATGTTCGCGCTGATATTGGGACGGTTAATTACGGTGCACCGCTTGTTGGATCTGGGATTGTTGCTGGACAAACCGGATATGTCGTTGGTGAGGAGACAACTGGTCCTGAGTTAACCCGAATTGAAGACACGCTTGGGTATCTCGAATCTGTTGCCAGCGAGTAACACAGCCGCAGACGCATGGGTGTCTATCGGTTCTCATTTCGCAAGCGAAATTAACTCAACATTCTTTCTCACGGAGCGAACAGAGCGAGCAGGGCTGGGTATTTCACGCTGGTAAGACGACTTCCCTCCTCATTCGCTTGGCTGAATGCAGGCGCTCAACCGTCTTCCTCACGGAGCTGTTCGTGAATCAAAGATTCTCGTAATCCCGACAATCTCCGATTTTCAGACGACACTGCAGTCCGCGCCAGCAGACATCGAGCGGGGAACGGGAGACAGCGTCTTCAACACTCAGAGCGTTCTGGTATGGCAACGAATCGCGAACCGATTTGTCACCGCCGTCTACGTTTCCGTTTCACTCTGTGCCGGATATTTCCAACACTGCAACTCGGAGAGTTTGAGTTTGAGTTTGATGTTAGCTACTCATTCTCTCGGCTGAGAGCCCGATAAGAGAGGTCATCGAAATAAATCTCGCCATCATCACCAACGAGGAGTGGATCACTCCGAATCCAAATCTACCGGAGCGCCCGCGGAGACTGCGCTCCCTGCGCGGTCGACATCAGCCAAGCGTCCGTCATAAAGCGTGTTGCAAAACCAGCAAGCTCCACTCCCTCCCGAGCGCGTCAGCGCGAGTAGGATTGTGAAGCTCACACTACGACCCACGCGACACCCGTGTTCTTCAGATGTGGCATAACTGCCACAGTGATTGCGCCTGAGACAATTCAGGACAATCATATCTTGTGCTTGTCAATCGCTGAGACTGTGATTTTCTTTCTTTCAACTTGAATCGGAACGCGCACACGAGCGTTCCGGATGAGATGAGTCTGCGTGTGGCTTCAGAAAAACAGTGCTTAGAGTGCCACCGACTGTTATGCTCATGATTTTATCTTCACCCTCACTGCGGTATCAAACAGCGTCAGTTGCTTCATAGTTGTTGACAATATGATAACTGTGTACATTCGAACCCACACTCAGACTGAGTTCACCTGGAACGCCCGATGACGCGTTCCACTGCAACTTCGGAGACAGAAATCAAATTACCAACAACTATTAATAGTGAATTATCGACTGAATTATGCCTAGTCACTCTGAGGTGAACCCGAAAGTAGGAAGATACTTCCCGCTCGCTCGGATATCACGTGTATGGTTCAATTCGCGGTGAGCGGCCAGTTCCGGAGCCGAGACGGATTTAATGAGTTCACAACAGATGTCGAGGCCCCGAATAAGAACGTCGCTCGCGAGCGGGTGTATGCGAATATTGGGAGCCAACATGGTCTCAAGCGGACACAGATCAAAATTGACTCGGTACGCTCGCTGTCAGACAACGCAGACACAGGTGCGAATGCAGACGCAGACGCAGACGAATCTGAGGTGGCTGGCTAATGATGGGCGGTGGTCAACAACAACAGCTACAGCAGCTTTCTGAGGAACTTCAAGCAATCGATGAAGAGATTGATGAACTCCGTGAAGAGGTCAATGATCTCCAAGCCGAACAAACATCGATTGATGAGGCTATGGACGCGATTCAGACATTAGAAACTGGAGCGACTGTTCAAGTCCCACTCGGCGGCGACGCGTACGTTCGCGCGGAGATTCAGGATGCTGATGAAATTATTGTTGGACTTGGTGCTGACTTCGCTGCTGAGCAATCTGCTGATAACGCTGTTGAATCTTTATCGACAAAACAGGATGCGCTTGATGATCGGATTGAGTCACTTCGTGATGATATCGATGAACTTGAGACTGAAAGTAGTCAACTTGAGCAGCAAGCGCAACAGATGCAACAGCAAATGCAGCAACAACAAATGCAGCAAATGCAAGATCAGCAAACAGAGGACAACGAGTAAGCCGCTGTTCGCGTAGTCAGATACCTCACTCATGTTTGATGGATTGAAAAACAAACTCGATCAGTTTCGGGACGATGTTGAGGAAAAAACAGCTGAAAAATCAGTTGCTGATGAAGAATCATCCGACAACGACGCTGAATCAAAATTAGAATCAGACATCGCGCAACCCGATACATCAGTACCACAGACGTCTTCTGAGACAACCGATAGTGCTGATGGGCAGACGACAAACACTAATAATACTGACACGAACGCGGAAAACAGTGATGATACTGCCGCAGAGGCTGAGACACTAGCAGACACAGACACAGACATGGATACAGATGCTGATTCGTCCTCACTCGCATCACAAGAAGCTGCAGCAGTGCTTGATGAGACAGCACAATCAGAGAGTGAACCGGGTCGACTCAAGCGCGCAGCAGCGTTTGCTACTGGTAAGATTGTTATTGAGGAGGAAGATCTTGAAGAGCCATTATGGCAACTTGAGATGGCACTTCTTGAAAGCGATGTTGAAATGCAGGTTGCAGAGGAAATCCTCGAGACGATTCGGACGAAGATGCTCGGTGAGACGCGTGCACAAGTTGACACGACTGCTGCGCTTGTCGAAGAGGCGCTTTCAGACGCATTATATGAAGTCATCAGCGTCGGGCAGTATGACTTTGATTCACGTGTCGAAAGTGCTGACTCACCAGTGACAATTGTTTTTACAGGTGTCAACGGTGTTGGAAAGACGACGAGCATCGCAAAGCTTGTCCAGTATCTTGAGTCTCGTGGACTTTCGGTTGTGATGGCTAACGGCGATACATACCGGGCTGGAGCGAATGAGCAGATCCGCGAGCATGCAGAAACACTTGAGACGAAACTTATTGCTCATGAACAGGGAGGTGACCCTGCAGCAGTCCTTTACGATGCCGTTGAGTATGCTGAGGCAAATGATATTGATGTTGTCTTAGGTGATACTGCCGGTCGGCTTCACACGTCAAATGATCTAATGGCGCAACTAGAGAAGATTGATCGGGTCGTTGATCCTGATATGACGCTTTTCGTCGATGAAGCTGTTGCTGGACAGGATGCCGTTGAGCGAGCAAAACAATTCAATGAAGCTGCCGAAATTGATGGCGCGATATTAACCAAGGCAGACGCCGATTCGAATGGTGGTGCCGCAATCTCAATTGCGTATGTCACCGGAAAACCAATCTTGTTTTTAGGCGTTGGACAGAAATATGATGATATCGAACGATTCAATCCAGAATCGATGGTCGATCAATTACTTGGCGAGACGAAATCCCGCTGATATTACTCGTACTCGATATTGCTAGTTTCTCTTTGTCAGTTAGTGGCACTCTAAGCAGTAAGCACTGTTTCTCTCAACCCACACTAATCCAAGTCGGAACGACCTTTAGATTCAGCTGCTGCGTTCGGGTCTTGTTTTGTTTTGTTTCGAATACTGACACAGAAACTCACAATCCCGACAACTGTTGTACTCAACAGATCGGACGACACTCAAATGAACCGTATTGGGGCGATTTCCGAGTACTGTTCACAGACAAGGTTTTACACGTCTCGTGACCTACTGATGATAAATGGTACTCGATAATCTTGGGAGTTCCCTCCGTGGCAGTCTCGATAAACTCCAGGGGAAGTCCCGCCTCGACGAGGATGACGTCGAGGAAATTGTCAAAGAGATTCAGCGGTCGCTGCTATCCGCAGACGTCGAGGTAAGTCTCGTGATGGAGCTTTCTTCGTCAATCGAAGACCGCGCAACCGGCGAGGAACCGCCAGCAGGAACCTCCGCACGTGATCACGTCTTGCGCATTGTGTATGAGGAACTCGTTGACCTCGTTGGCGATTCGACAGATCTCCCACTTGAATCACAGACAATCCTTCTTGCAGGACTGCAGGGGTCTGGAAAGACTACATCAGCAGCAAAAATGGCATGGTGGTTTTCAACTAAAGGTCTCCGCCCAGCCGTGATTCAAACGGATACGTTCCGCCCTGGTGCATATGACCAAGCAGAGCAGATGTGTGAGCGTGCTGAGGTATCATTTTATGGCGACCCAGACTGTGATGATCCGGTCAAGATTGCCCGCGAAGGTCTTGAGGCCACCGCTGATGCGGACATTCATATCGTTGATACAGCCGGTCGTCATGCGCTTGAGGCAGACTTAATCGATGAAATTGAAGCAATCGACTCAACGGTTAATCCGGATCGATCATTACTCGTGCTTGATGCGGCGATTGGACAAGGAGCCAAACAACAAGCTCGTGAGTTCAACGATGCAATCGGCATTGACGGTGTCGTTGTCACGAAACTCGACGGAACCGCAAAGGGAGGAGGTGCCCTCACCGCAGTCAATGAGACCAATTCATCAATCGCGTTCTTAGGAACTGGTGAGACCGTCCAAGATGTCGAGCGATTCGAGCCGAATGGATTTATTTCACGACTCCTCGGAATGGGCGATCTCAAACAGCTCTCAGAACGCGTTGAGCGTGCAATGGCGGAAACGCAGGAGGCCGATGATGACTGGGATCCTGAGGACATTATGGAGGGGTCATTCACCCTCAAAGATATGCAAAAACAAATGGAGGCAATGGACCGCATGGGTCCCCTTGACCAGGTGATGGACATGATTCCTGGTCTTGGTGGCGGAATCAAAGACCAACTCCCTGATGACGCAATGGATGTGACACAAACCCGAATGCGAGAGTTCGATGTGATCATGGACTCCATGACCGAAGCAGAACTTGAGGATCCACGAAGTATCGGTGCATCTCGCGTTCGCCGCATTGCCCGTGGCTCCGGAACCGATGAAGAAACCGTTCGTGAATTACTCCAACAGCATAAAATGATGGAACGGACGATTAAACAGTTCCAAGGTATGGGCGAGGGTGACATGCAGCGAATGATGAAAAAGATGCAACAGCAAGGTGGCGGCGGTATGGGCGGTCTTGGTGGTGGCGGTCTCGGACCATTCGGGTAGACCTCAACACGAGTACTCTCACCGACTTCCGTTTTTTCAGTTCCAGTTCCTGTTTGTATTTATGTTTCAGTAACGACCTCTTTCGAACAGTGACGCACATCTTTTTATGCTCGATATCATCGCCACAGACGTGACTGTTCGTGACGCTGCGCGCGAAGCATACCGCGAAGCCATTCCAGCTCTCCTTGCGAGTCTCATCGGCGGTCTTCTCGCGGGCGTCGTTCTTGGTGGTATGCGCTCGGAACTCCGCGCAGTTCCCGGGTTACTGGTTCTTGTCCCAGCGTTATTAGCCACCCGAGGAAACGTCTATGGGTCACTTGGTGCTCGAATTTCAACAGGGCTCCATCAGGGATTAATCGAGCCTCGACTCCGCGGTGTCGATACTCGTCTTACTGCAGCGGCGACGGCGGCTCTGCTGAACGGTCTCGCAACATCAGTGTTCGCTGCGATTGCTGTTTTTCTGATACTTACCATGCTCAATACATCCGTTGCGTCAATTCTGACATTAATTGCAATCGCACTCCTCGCTGGACTCTTTTCTGGTGGAGTGCTCATTGTAACCGTCATTACAGCCGTTGTAATTGGATACCGTCGTGGATACAACCCTGATGCGCTGGTCGGACCGCTCGTTACGACCACTGGTGACGTTTTTGGTATGTTATTTTTGCTTGCCGCTGTCCGTCTTGTCTCGGCTGCTGGGGGTGCTGGTTGAGTGCCGACTGCATGGACAGTTCGGGCAATCACTCGGGCAATGTTCCCAGTGTTGGTATTACTGACACTGGTTGAGGTTGGAAGTGGGCTTGTGCTCGGTAGATTTGAAGCGCAACTACTTCGATACCCGACACTTCTCACACTCGTGCCGGTGACAATTGGAACTGCTGGAAATCTCGGAAGTATCCTTGCTGCTCGACTCTCGACTGCGTTTCACCTTGGGACGCTCTCATTTGATATCAGCGATCAGACGCTCACCGGAAACGCGGTCGCGACAATCGGTCTTTCAGTATCCATATTCCCGATTGTTGGCGTCGGTGCATGGGGTCTCACAGCGCTTACTGGCATGACGCGTCTTGGACTCTGGCGCGTTGTTATCATTGCATTTCTCGCTGGTGTCTGTCTTGCTGTTCTTGCGACATGTGTGACAGTCATTACAACATACCTCGCGTATCAACTGGAACTTGACCCGGACGATGTTGTTTTGCCCGCCGTGACGAATATTTGCGACGTCCTTGGTGTTATTGTATTATTCGTTGTTGTACAGATTCTGCTCTAGCGGATACTAATACATGATCTTAAAGCAGCACTCAAGGACTGGTTATGAGATAATCGATAAACGAAATTCTTTAGTCGCAGTCGACTTCAATATACTATTGAGGGATCGTGGGTTAGCCTGGTATACTCCGGGCCTTGGGTGCCCGTGACCCCGGTTCGAATCCGGGCGATCCCATCTGAAGATTAATCGGTGATGGGAGTACAACAACTGTATCCTCTCGTCGTTTTCTATCTCGTTTTCAGATCTGATCCACTTGTGTCTCTGTCGAATAACGCCCTGAGCGATGATTATATTTCTGATATGTACCTCAAATTGAGTTCACGTTGATGAGTGTGAGTTGAGTAAATACACATATTCGATTGGGGAAAGGACTGCGACAAATCAACCCAGAAGGTCATAACCATTTCATGGAGTATGAGTATTAGTATTGTTCCCGCTTTGAATTAAAGTTCCTGAACATATCAGATAAATAATTCAAAAATCCGACTTATCTACAAGATTCTCGCACAAGAGAGCATCTACAGACGACTCACAGAAACTGCACAGTAAAAACTGTGACGCAGAATTTCAGCCAGTGTAAACACCCGCGAGGTCTATACATGAGAAGCACATAATTAGAATAAACAAATGAGTACAGAGTCTTCTTATTCTCGCCGTGGAGGAAAAGGACCAAAGATCGAACGCGTCGCGGATCGGTATGACCTCTCGGGCCTCGGCGATGATGTCGTCGCTCGGTGGCTTGGAAAGGATGGATACGAACAAGAGAGCCTCCGGGATCTCGCTGACCGCGTAAATGAGCGTATTATTGATGCTGCAATCGACGATTCGACGAACTTGCTTGATGGGGAAGCAGCAAACATCTACCGTCTGTTGACTGCTGATGACGATGACGTCACCGTCGGAATGCAGACTGAAGCCAGACAGAGTCTCAAACATGATGGTGTCAATGTTGAGCGACTTGAGGCTGATCTCATCACATACCAGTCTGTATATAATTACTGTAAAGACCATCGAGGCGTTTCGCGGTCATCTCCCAGTCAGGAGAAGAATCCAGAATCAAGTCTCTCACATGTGCGAAAACTTGCTGGGCGACTTCAAGCAATCGTGGAAAGCACCGTGACCAGGTGGGTCAAGAATGATGTTCTCGAAGGCGGGTCATACGAGGTGGATATCGAAATCTGGGTTACGTGTCAAAACTGCGGTGAGCGTCGCTCACCTAAAGCACTCCTTGATGCAGGTGGATGTCAGTGTCCACGTAAAACCGACCCGCAAAACGAAGAAGAACAAGTCTCGATTACACAGAGTGGTCGTCTCAAAAATTAGTCCAGTTGTAGTTTTAATTTCATGAATATTGTCGAGATTTGAATAAGATACTCCTGTGGTGTGAAACCAGGAGACATCCGTGTTAGAGAACAGAATTCACTTGTTATTTTCGAGCATCAATCTTTACACTGAATCGCACCCTTGGAATATAAAAAATAAATCACGCACGTATGCTGTGCTGCGTGATGTGAATTCACAAACTGTCCATGGTGAATTCCACGGGGCTTGGACAGAGATGTGACTCGAAGCGGTTCACGTCTCATACCCTGTGTGATATCGATCTGTCGCATCATGTCTGAATGTGAACTCAGTGTTTCATTTTTATTGGGAGCGATTTATTCGCAATAACAAGGTACCATTTGAATTGGATCAATACGTCTCATACTTCCTCTGCAGTCCATAGCTTCAGTTGTGGGAACGGTCATACCACGTTTATCCCAGGCTGATCTAGATTTCGACCGATGGTTCTATTCTTGCGGTCTCAATAACGTTCATATATGCTATCGTTCTGGAACATCCCATGCTCTCATGTCGTGAGGTAGCATGAGTCCGGATACATCGGTCTCAAACGTTATTCTCATTACGGTTGACTCATTGCGGGCTGACGCAATTGGTCCCTACAACGACGATCAACAAACGCCAGTATTAGATGAGATTGCTGCGAATGGGACCACATTTGAGCATGCGTTTGCCACAGGAAACTGGACACCATTTTCATTTCCATCGCTCCTTGCTTCACGCCCAGTCTTCGCCGATACGGGTGAGATTGGCGTTGAGGCGGTTCCGACACTCGCCCAGACACTCGCTAATGCCGGTGTTGCTACTGGGGGATTCAACGCTGCGAATGGGTTTCTTACCGAGCATTGGGGGTATAATGCCGGCTTCGATACGTTTGATTCGTTCGTCGCATCAGTTGGGTCGAATATCTACAGTCGATACCTCGCAACACACCCAACAGTCGAAGCATGGCTCCAACTCGTCGGGGCTCCCTTCCGAAGACTTCGATCTGCTTTCACCGGGAACTCGAATGACCGCCCATTTTTCGATGCCTCTCGATTATTTGATGTTGAGCGTGCCGCGCAGTCATTCATTACTGAGACCGATGCACCATTTTTCCTCTGGATACACTATATGGATACTCATACCCCATATGTTCCTGCTCCGCGATATATCAGAGAGGTATCTAATGGGCTCGTCGGCACTCATCGTATGCTGCTTGCACACACTCGAACTGGGCTTGGTCGCGAAGTTGGTGATCGGACCCTCAACGATCTTCGAACCCTTTATCAAGCCGCTGTTCGGCAAGTTGACGCTAGTATCGGTCGACTTCGTAACACGCTTCAGACGACGGAACACGCCGATGAGACCGCATTTATTATTGCAGGTGACCACGGCGAGGAATTCCAGGAACATGGACATCTCGCACATTATCCAAAGCTCTATGATGAACTGATTCAGATTCCGCTGCTCATCCATCTTCCTGATTCTCTTTCGATTCAACAGCGCCATCGAGTGAGGGAGCCAGTCGGACTTGACGATATCCCTCCGACGATTGCATCTTTGTTTGATATCGATTCATTACCGCCATGGACTGGGTCGTCATTACTCTCATCTGTTATTGGTGATAGTTGTGCAATTACTGATCCCGTTGTCTCTGTTGCGGTTCGTGGGGAAACAGTCACGACACAACCCATTCCGAGACGAATCGAGGATGGTGAACTACTGATTAGTGTTCGCAATCACGCATGGACATATATCGAGCATGTTGACACTGAGCACAGAGAACTATACTATCGCCCTGCGGATCCTGCACAACAGACTGATCTGAGCGTCGACCCAACAGCGTTACAACAGCAAGTCATCGATCAGTTTGCAACAGTTGCTGCCGAACACGTTGTCACGCTCCGACAGGCAACAACAAATAATGGCGAAACAGCAGCAGACGATACTGATGATCACAACGACACTACTGTAAAAAACAATGCAGTCGAAGCGCAACTGTCAGCTCTTGGGTATAAATGACAGACACTACGATACGACAGATAAATTTCAGGCGTTGTCTTCCTATCGAGTCTTCTTTCGGTTCTGATTTTGGTTTGGTCGTATCGACGCAGAGAATTACCCGCTCTCATGCGTTTCTGATTGAACTGAGATTATCCTCGCGCTCATCTGAGCCTCGATTCACTCGATATATGTGTGAATCGCTTAGTTGAGAGAGGTGGTAACATTACATCCAGAGTGGGTACTAACGGTATTCTCTCGAGGGGTATCGTCCAGTATAGTATTGTGTGTTTTCACCGAGTTTCACCAAGGGCAGAGGTGCCTTCATGAGTGTACAGCACAGTCAGATATGAAAATGAACTCTCCGATGTACAGACAGTCAAGGCGACTGCCCTGGGGGTTAATTCTGAGTGCATTCATATGTCCGTATCACAGCAGGAAAACAGACACCGAGATAGATACTAAGCTCACGGGTGAGGATAAGATAAGAACGCGAATATACGTGATATATTACGATACGGAGATAATCGCGGCTGGTTAGCTTTGATACTGACTGTTTATGTTCATGTTCCGTGACTCCAACTATCAAGATACTCTGATTGTGTCTGGGTCAGTGAGTCAATGTCGACTCCTTCAGCTTCAAGTTTAATCTCCGCGACTTCACGGTCAAGTTCGTCCGGGACATTATGAACACCAGGGTCGTACGCCAATTCGTTTTCGATAAGCTCGCGAACACAGACTGCTTGAATACCGAATGACTGATCCATTACCTCAGCGGGATGACCAAGTGCGACTGGTGCCGCGAGATTGACCAATCGCCCTTCTGCAAGAACATTGAGACGGCGTCCGTCAGCCAACTCATATGCTTGTACACCATCACGAGCCTCGTATGTATTAACAGCGAGTTCTGAAAGCTCATCGATGTTGATTTCAACGTCAAAGTGACCTGCATTTGCCAGAATAGCACCGTCGCCCATTACTTCGAAATCTTCCTGTGTAATCACATCACGATTTCCGGTCGTCGTAATGAACACATCGCCACGAGCAGCCGCCTCACTCATTGGCATGACCTCATATCCTTCCATGTGTGCTTCCAGTGCCCGACGGGGCTCGACCTCGGTCACAATTACATTTGCGTTCTGCCCGGCAGCCTTCTCTGCGACGCCTTTTCCACAGTAGCCATAACCGGCGACAACAACATTCTTTCCAGCGTATGAGAGGTTTGTCGTCATTGCGATTGTTGCAAGCGCTGACTCGCCGGTCCCGTGAACATTATCAAACAGTCGCTTCATTGGGGTATCATTGACAGCAAACACGGGATATTGGAGTTCATTATCTTCCTCCATTGCTCGTAACCGGTGCACTCCGGTTGTCGTCTCCTCTGCACCCCCGATAATTGTATCAATGAGATCCGGATGATCTTCGTGAATCGCATAAACCATATCCATCCCATCATCGATGGTGATTGTTGGTTCATGTGCAACAACAGCCTCAATTGCGTCATAATATGCTTCCTCATCGACACCACGTTTTGCGTATGAAGTGACGTTTTCATTCGAATCCAATGCGGCGCTCACATCATCGTGCGTCGACAATGGATTACATCCGGTAATCGCGACCTCAGCCCCGCCCAACGCGAGCAGTTCAACAAGATTCGCCGTCTTCGCCTCAACATGCATCGCCATTCCAATCGTCTCCCCATCAAGTGGCTTTGTTTCGGCAAACTGTGTCCGCAATTCCTGAAGAATTGGCATGTGCTGAAGTGTCCACTCCATCTTCCGACGTCCCTCTGTTCGTGTACTCTCAACGTCAACATCGGTGTCAGCGTCAAGTTGTGCACTGAGAGGGGAATACGCGCTCATATTATATATATATATGAGAGTAGTCAAAACGCTACCGACCGATGGATAATTTCATATATAGTGATACTGAATACAAGTTAGCCAGCCACACAGAATGAACACTCTTCATGAGTGTAACCCACATGTTATCGATGGGTGACGGCGGGTGTCCTCGTATTTACGACTATGGTCTCAACAACATAACGAACACGGACATGTAATTTCCCCGCGTCAAGAACACATTTCGAGGGATATCTTCGCCCTGAAGCGGCTCGCCATGAGATGAACAAATGTCGACACGAGCAGCGCTCGGGTGGAGACTACGGAACTGCGAGGAGGAAGCTCTGTACTCTTGCGGGGATGAATCCGACATCCAACGACACGACCCACTGTCGATCGCCATTCTAAGTCTCAGTTCACAAAGTCATCTGTGATTCGACGACACTGGACAGTGATGATATGTGAGTGACGACCAAGATGGCTACCAAACCCAGAACCAATCCGCTGCATCCTTGTCATCAGTTGTTGGGACTGTGAGTGTCATTACTCGAAGTTGCAGCGGAACACCCACACAGGCGTTTCAGCTGAACCGAGTCTGTGTGTGGGCTCAGAGTGCAACCGGCTGTTATAGGGACGCTCAATCCCCACTTGAGTGAATCCCTGACCGCGGAGGGAGGCGATATTACTATCGAAGCGTCCAATACGTCTGAATGGGAGGAATCTGTTGATAGAGAGATATCCGTTTTGTTGAGATGCACGTCCTTGAGAATAAGTAGATGACTCCCGTGATGCGAATGTAAACTGGAACAAACTGGAGTATGTTTAATCTCCAAGAAAACACGACACCTCAAACTCCATCTTATGGAAACCTCGCCGAGAGGCGGAGAGAATATCAACGAACTCAAACTCACTAAGCGTCAGATCTCACATCCTCTCCAATAGAATCTCACTTTTCCCCAAATAGAAACGTCTCAGCCCATTCGTTCAATTAGTGATTGCGCCTGTGTTTCTGCAGTGTTGATGACTGTCTCAGCATCAATCGTCTGTATCTCGCGATTCTGCATCAATACAGTCCCATCACAGATGGTGTGTCTCACATCACTTCCACGAGCAGCGTATGCAAGATGACTTATTACATTGTGTGTCGGTGTAAGATGTGGAGAGTCCAAATCAACGACAATTAGATCGGCAGTAGCTCCCTCTTTGAGTCGCCCACCAGGTAGTCCAAGTGCGTCTGCTCCACCTGCTGTCGCCATATGAATCGCTTGCGCGGCTGGCACCGCAGCAGCATCATCAGCTCCAATTTTCCCAAGCATTGCAGCGTCGCGAAGTTCATCAAACATATCAAGATCATTATTTGAGGCAGCGCCGTCTGTCCCAAGTGCGACTGTTACCCCGGCATCAATTAGCGCAGGGATAGGTGCGATTCCAGACGCGAGTTTCATATTTGAAGCTGGACAATGGACGAGAGATGCTCCTGTTTCTGCAAGTCGGTCGATTTCGTTCGAATCGAGATGAACACCATGAGCAAGGAAATCCGACGAAGAGAGCATGCCAAGTGCTGAAGCGTATGCAAGTGGTCGCTGATTATGATTATTTACAATCGGAGTAACCTCAGAATGCGTCTCATTCGCATGGTAATGAATCGGAATGTCGTCCTGTTGTGCTTCAGTGACAGCCTCTTGAAGATACTCCTCACTCATCGTGGTCAGTGAATGCGGCATAAATGCTGTTTGCACCCGCCCATCAGCAGCCCCGTCATACTTCCGTGCCATTTGAAGACCCTCATTCATATCATCGCGAGCAGCTTCGTCGTCTTTCCCGATGGTCACGACACCATGACCAACTCTGGCACGCACACCAGTCTGCTCAATCGCTGCCACAACCTCTGGCACGTGAAAATACATATCAGCAAACGCTGTCGTTCCCGATTTAATCATCTCGACGATTGCAAGCTCTGTCCCAGCACGAACATCTGCAGGCGTGATTTCGGCCTCTGCAGGCCAAATGTCCTCGCGCAACCACGCTTCAAGTGGTTTGTCGTCGGCGTAACCACGAAGTAATGTCATTGCAGCATGTGTGTGCGCATTGACCAATCCAGGCATCACAATACATCCCGTCGCATCAAGCGTCTGGATTGTTCCATCGTCATTATCGCTATTGCTACTATCAGTATCTCTCCATCCTGCGGACGCAGAACCCCCGCCGATGTGAGTAATCTTACCGGTTGCACGGTCAATATGTACATCAGCCTCAATTACTTCGGGGTCCTCTCGCAATTGGAGCACGTGCCCCCCATTAATAATGAGTGTTTGACTCGCCATATGCGATGATTATCGGTTGTTAGTAATGTGATTTCTTTATTCGAAATGGAACGCACAAACAAGGATTCTAATCCAACTAATTGTGACCGAGAATATAACCAAATATTATATACAACAACCGTTACACCACACCACACTGATGATGAGTGATATAGGCACAATACCACTTAGGCTGTGGATACGCGCCGTTGCAGCCGGGGGGTTTTCTGACTGTCATCATTGTAATATGACGCGGATATAAGTGTCGGTGAACTGGATGTGACCACAGTGTCCTCAAGCGCCCGACAGGTGGCGGTTCAGGTGTGAGTGTGAGTATGAGTGTCCGCCCACTTTGGAAACAGGGTCTGTGTGGGAATCAAACAACAAGCATCGGACTCTCGTCAACGTTGCAAGTAACTTCGAGTCTGGTGAACCCAACGACCGACCACCGCTCCTGTGGCACAACCCACACAGGAGCGCGTTCTCGGCTGAGGAGGGGAGTCCCGGGGCGAGGGTGAGGGTTATAATTAGGGTTTGGGTTTGGCACTCCCAATCACAAGCGGCTGTCCCTTGCCCGGACCCGGGTGCAGACCGATTCGCACAGCGTGTGAGCTTGGCAGTCTGTGACCCTGCACCGACAATTCCCAACTCAGCGGTACGGTGCTGTGGGATTCCCCCGCGTTCACCCCGAGGAGGATGTCAACGATCTATCGACATTGGAGTTATCGACGTGTTATGTTTAGATATTATCAATACAAATTCAGTTCGATTACCTGAAAAGACCTGAAGCTGGTCTGTCGAAGTCATACCCGCACAGGGACAATATCTCTCTGACGAAATCCTCTCTTGACACTCAATTCTACTCTGCTCTGAACGTAACTTGGACACATCAAGAACGAAAGTGCTAGGTTTCAGGCTCGTGAGCCTCTGATTATGCGCATTGCCGTCCCGAATAAGGGTCGTTTGCATGATCCGAGTGTCACTCTACTTGAACGAGCTGGACTCCATGTCGAGGGGGCAGCAGAAAGAAAGCTGTATGCTGATACGGTTGACCCTGACGTTCAGTTGCTCTTCGCCCGTGCTGCAGACATTCCACAGTATGTCCGTGATGGTGCTGCTGCTGTTGGTATCACCGGTCGCGATCAGGTCATTGAGTCCGGATGTGACCTTACTGAACTTGTCGATCTTGAGTTTGGTCGGTGTCAACTCGTGTTAGCTGCCCCTGAAGACGGAACATTGAATCGCCCTGCAGATGTTGCAGGTGGCAGCGTTGCGACAGAATTCCCGCGAGTCACGCGTCAGTACTTAGAAAACAATGCAGTCGATGCTGAGATTGTTGAGGTCACGGGAGCAACTGAGTTGACCCCACACGTTGAAATGGCGGACGCGATTGTTGATATCACCTCAACAGGAACGACGCTTCGTATGAATGGACTCACGATTATCGATGAGGTGCTTGAGTCCTCAGTCCGACTCTATGCACATCCAGAGCGTGTTGATGATTCAAAGGTCGAACAATTAGTTACAGCATTTGATTCAGTGCTTGCTGCTGAAGGAAAGCGATATCTGATGATGAATGCCCCACGAGATCGACTTGATGCGGTACGTGAGGTAATCCCTGGGCTTGGAGGTCCAACAGTCATGGATGTTGCTGGTGAGGATACTGTTGCGGTTCACGTCGTGGTAGATGAACGTGATGTCTTCGAGATTGTGAGTGAACTCAAGGCTGTCGGCGCATCTGGTATCCTTGTCACCGAAATTGAACGACTGGTTGAGTGATCCCGATACTGAAACGCCACTCTTCCGCAGAGTCACACACCGATACATCCACACCTCTGTCTAATCTAATCTGATCCGATCCAATCCAATCCATCTCAATATCTCCGGTTATATCCAGAGGCTCTCAATACGTCATAATCGACCTGAGTCTCTCCATCGCAGTTGGTGACATCCCCTACTGTTTTCCTCTGAAGCCACACTCACCCGAGTTGGAACGCTCGTTCGTGCATTCTGTTCCGTTTCAAATCCCGAAAATTAATTGCCTCACTTGATAGATACCCGCTCAGTTTTCACCACTCCGTCTCAATGCAACTGAGAACGACCTCGAATGTGCTGAATCACTCTGGTTTTATGATCTACGCGTGTGGCATTGTCGTACCAGTTGACATCCTCCTCCGCGTAACCGCAGAGGAATCCTGAGCGTGAGCGTTGGAAATTTCAGGTTTGCAGTCCCACCGAACCCCAGCATGGTGAGAATCCATGTGGGGTTCACGGACTGTGGCGGGTAGAGTGAATTGGGACTGCTGGGAGTGCCAATCCCCCGGTACTCCTATCCTTAGTCGTGTTCGGACTCCCAAAGTTGTTTTTGCCTCAGGGAGTCTGGCAGACATCGGCAGACTTGGAGTTACTTTCTGTGGGCGTACAGCAGTTGGGCACTGCATCGATTCATGATACTGAGAGGAACCGACCGTTCACCTGACTGGTTCCGATTACTGTCTCACTGCTTGGGGCGACGAGGTCGCCATCGTAGGACTGACGGGAACCGCTCTGTTCCCAGCCTGATTCCCTCTTATGCGAATCCCTGTCGATTTAACCTTACGCATTACCAAATCCCAAAGTGGCTGCTACAGCGTAAATCGACTTCGAGTTGTCGGATTCATCCTGCGGCTGAAGCCAGGTATTCTCCTTGACCTGTATAATTTCGTCCTATGATAAGGAAATTCCTCCGTATTTGCTGCGCTAGCTTGAGATGATATGGGTCAAAGAGTGAACCCTCACGATGCTGAAGCGCTTCTAACGAAGACTTTCAAAAATGTCAGAACATCACCCTGGAAGGCTTCCAATAAGTGCGAGAACGCCAAACAGAACCGCGGCAAGAATAACACTAACTACAAAATGAATGAGTGTCACATATGCACTCATCGCGTCTGATTGTTCATAGAGTGTCCGGATAACTGCCCAATCGAACACGATGGCTGCTGCGAGCCCGATAAATGAATTAATATTAAATGTCGTTACGAGAACAGCAATAAGTGCCGGGACAGCTCCGACCACGAACGCATTTCGAATCGGAACGTCCCCGAGAACGTTCCGTGCAGCAATGTGCCCGGTGACAGTAAGAAACAAAGCAAACGATGCGACTGTGCCGGCGACTCGGAGTGGATTTGCGGTCACTTGCAAGATGGAAACCAGATACACTCCAAGTACATCTAATCGGGCAGACCATGATGTTATTCCCCACGTCATCGTAGTTAATTGAGAAGATATCTGAATAATTGATGTAAGTACTCTCTGTTCCAACAGAAACGAAATAATGAGACTGATATTCATTGATACTGAGTAAAATGAGACAATCAGGATAATAGATAGTTCGATTTTTTTATACCTGAAAGCCTGCAGGTAATGCCAATAGCAATATGAAGAACAATTGCTATGAGGAGCGCATTTGATGGCACTGATACAGCATCACAAGCTTATCAGAATCCAACCGAAGGAATCTCTGCATTACCCGAATAGACCGAGTTCGTTCAACCGAGAGAGGATAACGTCGACAGCCTCGCGTGCATCCTCAGGCTCTTTCCCACCTGTAATCACGAGTTTGCCTGATCCGAATAATAATGCAACAACAGCTGGATTATCAAGTCGATAGACAAGCCCCGGAAACTGTTCTGGTTCGTATTCAATATTTTCTAATCCAAGTCCAATCGCGATTGCATTGAGATTGAGGTCTTCTCCAAGATCTGCTGACGTCACAATATTTTGGACGGTGATATCTGGGCTGTCGGAGACAGGGATCCGAAGGTCACGAAGCTTCTCGAATACAATATGGAGACTTTCACGGACATCAGTCGTTGACTTTGCACCGGTACAGACAATTTTGCCAGATCGAAAAATAAGAGCAGCAGACTTCGGCTTTTGTGTTCGATAGACCAATCCAGGAAACTGCTCTGGGTCATAATCCGCCCCTTCAAGATCCATTGCCACGCTCTGAAGATCAAGTTCTTGCCCGATGCCTGTTGAGGCAACAACATTTTCAATATTGATCGTGTCCTTCGGATCAGTCATCAGTGATTTAAAAATCGTATTTAACGATTAAAAAGATTGGTGAGATGTCTATCACATATTCCATGAGTCTCAGTTAGTAGTGCCGTGTTGAACAGCGGTCTCTGAGCCACGGTGAGACGAGACCAATCTTGAGATCACTCACAACAATCGCCAGCAAGCCGACTCAAATTCCGACCCCCTCCCCCTCACTCTCACCCTCGGTCAGCACCGCTATTCAACAGAGCAATTAGTAGTTATCATGACTGCACACCGAGAGCTGTCATGTCTGACATAGAGTGATCAAAGAACCACGAGATGCGACGCCGAAGGCAAGCGCAGGTCAAATAACTGATTTGATAGAAGTGATTGAATTCTTGGTATATAATAAAAGCACCTGCTACTGATCAAGAGCCGAGTGCGGCGTAGTGATATTCATGATCTTGCTTGAAGAAACCCTCCGAGTTGACACCACGTATATCGTGAACATACCTTGGGGTCAGGCCTCAAGGGCTTCCTAGTTCAACGGCGTTGTCAGACTGCGTCTGACAGCACACCAGACGAAGTCTGGTGAACGCGCTTTGCACTCACAGCCTCCCGGTGAGGCGTGAGCGGAGCGAGCGCAGTCTGCACAGACGCTGATTCGGAGCGTCCCACCCCTGGCTTCTTTAATCCACGAGAGAGAATATTCTTCGCTGCATTCAGATCACAGTCTTCAGTATGACCGTACGCTGGACAGGAACGTTCTCGTACCCAGATTAGCTTGGCTGTTTCGACACCACACACAGCGCATTCTTTCGTCGTCCCTACTGGATTCATCGTGCGACTTAGCGTTGCACTCCAGCACTTCAAGAAGCCGTGACCATGCCTTGCTTGTTTGTGGCGTTCTGGCTGTCCTCCAGCATCGCTTCACATCTAGTCTTCGACCGCGACACATCGAACTCTATCAC
>KB659952.1_pt14 | contig 72071 bp, 71 predicted proteins | sample 558768 | NCBI scaffold set KB644980.1 | reverse complement strand
AGTCGAGCGGACAATGGGGTATATTCAGGAGGCACGCGATGCAGGTGCAGAAGTCGTCTCAGGTGGAGACGCCCCGGATGATGAAGCGCTTGGAGACGGCTGTTTCGTCACTCCAACGCTTATTTCAGAGATTGATCATGACAACCGTGCAGTCCAGGAGGAAATATTTGGACCGGTACAAGAAGTGTTTACCTGGAATGACTATGATGAGATGATCGAGCTGGCGAATGATGTTGACTACGGACTCGCAGGCGGTGTCCTTACAGAAGATCTCACGAAAGCACATCAATGTGCTAAGGATATCGAAGCTGGAACGATTTGGGTTAACACGTACAATGACTTCCCATCAGGACAGCCGTTTGGTGGATACAAACAATCGGGTATCGGTCGGGAGATCGGTCAAGAAGCCGTTGACCACTATACCCAGACAAAAACGATCAACATTTCATTAGACTAAATCCGGATTTAGCACAAATTATTGATCACAAGCTGGATATCTTCGCTTTTTAGACGAACTGATTCTAACAGATATTGAGATTTGCTCATTAGCTATCTACCCTTTCGTCTGTAGGGGTATCTATACGTCCGTTAAGACACTCGAGTTTCAAGATATTATCATTGTAGACTTGACATCCTCCTGTGTCTAAAGACGCGGGAATCCCACGCCACGGGACCGCACCGCTGAGTTGAGCTGAGTTGGGAATTGCAGGCTCACAGACTGCCAAGCTCACACGCCGTCCGAACTGGTGTGCAACCGGGCAAGGCAAGGGGCAGCCTCTTGAGAGTACACCCCCCCTTCTCTCGTCTTCTCATCCAAGAACGCGTTCCTGCGTTGTGTTCTGTTCTGTGTGCCACAGGATCAGTGGTCGGATTCACCAGACTCAGACTCGGAGTTGGAGTTACTGACGCTGATAAATCCCTGTCGCTTGTTATTTGATTCCTCAGAGGGCACATCCTGTTTCCAGTCTAGGCGGACACAGACACCCACACTCACACTCGAACCCCTGATTGTCGGGCATGCGGTTACGCTGGGGTCGTAACCAACGTGCCAAGGTATCAATATACGATATTGGAGCAAAAAACAGCTCGGGAATTTCCCACTCCCGTCCTCGTCTGACGGCGTGTATCCACACCACGCCGCACCGGAAACAGCGTGGGATCGCGCCTGTTCAATCTATAACTGCAAGTATCTGCATTATTCTCTCTACTTAGTAACCGTGTTTGTCAATTCAGACCATATGATGAAACTATGAATATATTTGAATTATCAACAAAACGCTGAATTTATATCACTCAAATACTAGTGATTCTTCGATTTATGAATATTTTATTAAAATATTATAACAGCCGTACTTTCATTATAGCGTCGGTTAACCTATTCATACTAAAATGTAATGTACAGTGACTGAAATTAATTGATAAAAGCTATCATTGATTTACTAGGGTGAAACTATACTAAATCAATTATTTTGGAATTAAACCGTGTGATAATCGTCCCTACAATCTATGAATTCAATCTGCTTTCGCCTCGCTACTTCGTGATCATTTGAGACAGTCATTCAGACTATACTATTTGAATTGTGCTGGTCGTGCAGGGTTCTGTTGTTATAGGATACGAGGAGAATGCCCGCGTCTTCAGGCGCCGGAGGATGTCAACAGACTCAATAATCCATTCAATTATCTTGAGTGATGTTTTGTCGGTTTAATAGTCATAGTTTGTGTATTGTACAATCAACACATTATTACGATTGGCACCCGTATTACAGGTTGAAGATGAACAATAACGTTGGTTCCATGGATCGTACCGCTCGTGTATCAGTCGGCGCACTAGCAGGACTGGTATCATTAGCAACACTTGCGAGTGTCGTCTCGCTTCCGGCAGTCGTATCACCTGTACTTGGCATCATCTCTCTGGTAATGCTAGGTACTAGTATGACGGGATTTTGTCCACTGTACACGCTACTTGGAGTCGATACCTGTTCGGCTTCACCTCAGTAGAGATATGCGCGTTTTCGCGGCAGGGAAGTGGGGTTAGATCACATTCATTGGAGTAAACATCCAGCGGTATACAATGACCACAATCGGTTAGCCTCGTATCCACAACCAATAGATGCAGATGAAAATGAGAACGAATGATGCATCATCAACCCCAGACCAGCCACCATTGGACAATTAAAAATATAAATAATATATTTCGGATACTAATGTCAACTTGCGAGCTATCTTACTCCGGTTCAGTGAAAAATAGTGTATTAACGCTGAATAGACATCACGGATCGATTCGGGTTTGGAGTGACTCGATTAATACGCTTGAACCCAGGGCTGGCTGACGAGTAGTTCATCTCGGTGATCATTCTTGTTCATGTACATGTACATGTAATCACAGTTAAGAGCCAAACTCAGCGAACGCTTACTCACTTCATCCCACGGCTGGGTCCATCTTGTATTAGTATAGATATACTGGCGTAATTAACCCCGTGTCATGCTTCGGACATGACAGAGAGGAGTATCCCGAGAATACATAGACAGACAGCACCGACCAGCGTCAACTGCCTCGGGGTCAAGCCCCGACTCCGAGGCTTGTCGGTGGACTTCCCATGTCTTACCCAAACTGCTCAGGATTACTCCATTCCGAGAATTGGGCGTTCACGATTCATCGACCACGACTTCGAGGGCTGGTTGACTGGCAGCCCGTAACTGGGAACGCTTGTGGCTCCCAGTCACTATACTTATTTCGTGGAGCAATGGTCACAAATATCATCGTGTTAGGTGGCTGTCGGCTTCCTCCCCGAGGTCAAGCCTCGGGGTATCAGCCTTGAATTTACGATGAAGAGCCTCCAGGTAGAAATAGAGAATTCATCAGAGTCAGTCTTGACCGATTCATAGACAGCGCCAATAAACATCCCGGAGCCACCTATTGTCGGAGGCAGTATTGGAAGACTCCAATCTCCGATAATAAGTGAGCGCACTGCTGGTCCTCACATTACAATCCCGATGATACCGTACGTTCCAGGATAAACATACAATCGCTCCATAGACACTGTTGCGGGGGAGTCGTCAATTTGAAAATATCGTTCTCACGTTCACATCGAGAAATAATCAAATGCCATAGGTTCAGAACCTTAGGTGACATCTGAGCTGTTCATTCTGATAGATTGAGCTTACGTTTCTACGAGTCTTAATGTCATGGATTAGGCGAGATACGGTCAATGGACTGATGATTATCCGGCGGCAATGATACCGGGACCCGCTAAGAGATCTCAATATCCGGTCGGAAATGCTCTGAGAGAAACAAATCGGATTTCTTCTGGTGTGTTGTCCGATCCTCGCAAGTATGATCTAGAAGTCTAGTTTGCACAGAGATTACCAGTCCACAGTAATCAATTCTCATCCAAGCTACCGTTAGTTAATCTTAATTGATAGATTGTTGTTCTGTAGGCGGTAGTGGGGTGGTTCAAGAGTGGTCATGATGGCGTGTATTTCAACGCCGTTATGTTGCACATTCGCGAGTAAGTCCGCGAAGTCAGGGTCCACGTCTCGATATGGTTGGAATCGTTCGACATCAGGTCGCTGGATAACAAATATAATGTGAGCTTCGTGCCCATCAGCATGAAGTTCCCGCAGGGCTCGAAGATGGCGGCGACCTCGCTCAGTCTGACGGTCAGGAAATTTGGCAGTCTCCCCGTCGGTGTGTGTACAGGATTTGACCTCAACGTATGCATTAGTATCATTTGGTGTTGTGAGCCGAAAGTCCGTCCGACCGTGATCTGGTAATGATGGCTCGCGTTTTTGAACTGTATATCCGGTAAGCGCGGGAATCGCATCATTAGCAAGCGCGCTCTCAACGAGATCATTCGCCAACGCAGTTCGAACGCTTACGCAGATATCATCGATAAGGACTGCAATGGCATCATAATCAGTTGATCGATCTGCATCATCGACAGGTGAACATAGGATCTCATGTCCCGGCTCTATAATTCCCTCAAGAGCACCAGGATCTCCTAAAAACACGCGTTCAGGCGTATTATCAAACCGCACGTGAACAACAAAACGGTTCGGACGGTCAACAATAGTGCCCGTTATCAGCGTTGCCTCAATCGTATGCAGTCGCGTCATATTGTGTGAAGGTGACTGTTATTTATGAACAACATCATGAGAGCTTGATCAACTTTTGTGATAGTACCCGTTCAAAATACATGTCTGTCACTACGCATATGAGTCATGCTGTCCATATACTACAGAATATGGCACGATATATGCGGACAGTATTGATTAGTTAGACTGCACATTCATACAGACGACCACTATCTAATAGCGATAGGTTCGATAGTGACTGAGAGATACCGGCATTAATAATTCAGTGTGGTTTCTAACTGCGTTGCCAGCCATTTCAGCCCGTTCAGTAAAATTTGAAGAGTATTTTTCTTCAATATAGAATAAGATATAAAATACAGTCATGATACTGTGTTCGGAATGTATTTATCTATTCAATCGAATTGTCTGTATATGTATATATCGCGACGCAGGGCACTCAAAAGTGCGAGCGTCACAGCGGCAGTCGCAGTTAGTGGTTGTCTCGGAGAGAGTATATCAGGCACTGATAGTTCAAAGACCATTGCGGTTCGAGAGGTCGAAAGTAGCGTCAGCGCAGCTGTATTTCGATGGGGAATCGAAAACGGCGTATGGTCGTCACGGAATCTTGAGTTAGATTTTCAGACCGTCCCTTACGGTCGGTACAACCGGCAACTCGTGACTGATGAATCCGACATCGGGGCACCAGCAACGGTTGCACAGATGGAATTCATGACCGATGGTGAACCATTAACATTCATTGGACCCCAACAGAATATGTTCAATCGTATGTTCGTCCGAGCTGACGACAGCTCTATCGAGGATCCAACAGACCTCGTCGATAAACGGCTAGGTGTCCCAGCTGCAGTCAGTTCAACAACAACAATTGTCCATCGGGCGCTCATCGATGAAACGCACGGGATCGACATTATCGAGGATACTGCTGAAACACGGGCTGAAGACCCGCCAGTGCTTTGGGAACTGCTTCAGGATGGGGAACTGGATGCAATCTCCGAGTTCTCAGGATACACGATTCGTGGAATTGCTGATGAATCTACGCGAACAATTTTCGACCCGCACGCGATATGGACAGAGCGCACCGGTGTTGGACTTCCAACGACGACATTTACTGTCCGCCAAGATTGGTTTGACGAAAATCGTGATACAACCGAACGGTTCTTACAGGGCTGGGGGGAATCAGTATCGTTGTTCCGCTCAGACGCAGAAACAGCTCTTAATCAGTTTGGGAGAGCGGCTGGGATTTCAGACCCTGATGAAGCCGCCGTCGTTGGTGAGTTGATGGACAATGACACTGTGTTTGGACCGCCATTTTATGAAGAGTCATTAGCTGATAGTCATTGGTCATTTTTCGAACTGCTGGCTGACCGGCAAGTGCTTGATCTCCCGGACCGTGATACAGCAATAACAACCGCCGACGCGTTTGACCAGGGCTAATCGGATGTCAACTCAACAATCAGTACTGCCAGATATTGGTTCCACACTGGTTCGTCAGATTGTTGTAACGACTGTATCGGTTGCTATGCTTGCACTCGCTTGGCAGATGATTGCTGCAGCGTTCACTCCTCGACAATTTCCTGGTATTATCGCGCTAGCAGAGAATGTTCAAACGATTGTCTCAGGTGGCGACCGGTTTGCGCCCGGAGTGACTTACGGCGCGACAATCATCCGAGTTGTGACAGGATTTGTACTCTCGATGATGTTTGCCACTTTGTGGGGCGTGATCATGGGTGTTCGAGAGAATATTACGGATTATCTTGCGGCTCCGCTCTTCGTATTATTGACAGTTCCTTCGGTCGTATGGGCATTTATTGCTGTATTATGGCTTGGATTGACTGAGTTCGCTGTTCCGGTGTTAGTGATCGTGTTGATTGTCTTTCCATATTTGACATCAATAATTTGGGAGGGTACTCGTGATCTTGATGACGAGTTAATCGAGATGGCTACCGCTTATAATGCTCGTAGAAGCCAAGTTTGGCGTCATATCTATTTGCCGCATATTAGACCAGTTTTATTTGGTGCTATGCGTATTGGGCTTGCAGTTTCATGGAAACTGGCGTTGGTCGCAGAAGTTTTTGGGACCGCGACAGGGGTTGGTGTTGCCGTCAACTACCATTTTGAGGCTTTTGACACTGGGATGATGATTGCGTGGGCAGTCCCAATTATAGGAGCGATGCTTCTTGCTGATCGCCTATTGCGGTGGAGTGAACATCGAGCAGCGCAGAAACGAGGTTACGATACTGAAATGAAAAATCTGATTGCATGACTCGACTCCGCGTGCGTGAGGCGACGAAACGCTACGGCGATAATACTGAGACAGTAGATGTATTTACTAACCTAAATCTATCTGTCGACGCCGACGAGTTTGTCACGCTGATGGGACCCTCAGGCTGTGGCAAGACCACGATCTTAAATGTTATCGCCGGATTGACGCCGCTGACCGAGGGGACTGTTGAGTTTGATGACAAATCAGTTGTTGCTGGTGAATTTCCGTTTGGATATGTGTTTCAAGAGCCTCGCTTACTAGAGTGGCGGACAGTCGGAAAGAATATTGAGTTTGTGCTCCAAGCTGTCGACGTTAATCCCAGCGAGTATGACTCACATATTGATAGCGTCTTAACCCGAGTCGGTCTCGCCGATGAACGAGACAGTTACCCTCAACGATTATCTGGTGGTCAACGCCAGCGAGTGAATCTTGCGCGAGCACTGGCAATTGAGCCAGAACTCCTCTTAATGGATGAACCGTTTTCATCACTGGACGAGGTAACCGCTCGTCACGTCCGTCAAGATCTGCTTGATGTTTGGTATAACACAGACAAAGCAGTGTTGTTTGTCACCCACGATATGAGTGAGGCGGTCGCACTTTCTGACCGGATCCTGTTCGTTGATAGAGAAGGAAATTTGTTTGATGAAGCTACCATTGATCATGAGCGTCCACGGGATTTCGATGATCCGGCACTTCGAGAGACAGAAACACGATTAACTCGTCGATTTTTCGGGTCGTTGCAGTGATTACTCGACGCAGCTATCGGTGGGTTGTAACAATAGCGACGATTTTTGTCATATGGGCTATCAGTGGGCAAATTATACCAGCAACGCTGCCAACTCCGGTCGCCGTAATCAGGCGAATACCCACATTGTTGGTGCCTAGACCAGGTGGCAATCTTACGACCCATCTTATTCGGAGTCTTATGCGGGTGCTGAGCGTAAGTATGATTACTCTGATAGTCGGGACAACTATCGGGATCACGATGGCTCAACAGCGCTCAGTCGAGTGGGCGGTCTCACCGTGGTTACCACTGGCGATGACAATCCCGACGCTCGTCGTTGTGTTAGTAACGATGGTGCTGTTTCAATTTGGTGAACTCGCAGTCATTACTGCAACTGTGTTCGTGACGACACCATACGCCACAGTTACGATATGGGAGGGTGCTCGGACAGTTGACAGTGATCTGTTAGCGGTAGCCGCAACATATGATGTCACTCGTTCCTCAATACTACGGGAGATATACCTTCCAGCGGTCGCTCCTGCTGTTCTAGGGAGTGCCCGATATCTGTTGAGCATGGTCTGGAAGGTCGTTGTGCTCGCGGAAACGTTTGGCATGTCAGTCGGGATGGGTGCACTCTTTCGATTCTGGTACGGGCAGGGTGATCTAGAAGCACTGTTAGCTGCGCTGTTTGTTTTCGTGCTCGTAATGGTCGGGCTTCAGGCTGGAATTACGCAAGCCAAAGAGCGACTACTAGTCTGGCAAGGGTAGTGGTAGTGGTAGTGGGCACTCATTATTCCGTATTATCGGGCAATTAACGCTGCCTGTCCACCAGCAACAAACCCGGCGTCAATATTGACAACCGTCAGATAAGTGCAAGACTGTAACATTCCCAGCAAGGCTGCCTCACCGTCACCAGCGTAGCCGGAACCGGTTCCAACGGGAAGTCCAATGACGGGGGCTGAGACCATCCCTGCAACCACTGTTGCGAGTGCTCCCTCACGACCGGCAGCAGCAATCACACAATCACAATCAGTTAATGTCTCCTGTTCTGCCAGTAGCCGGTGAACTCCCGAAACACCGACATCGTACAATCTCTCAACAGTACAGCCCATCTCCTCACTTAGTGCAACTGCCTGCTCGGCGATGGTGATATCTGATGTTCCCGCAGTCACGACACCAACAGTCCCGTTATGATCAGGTTGCTCAAAATCTGCCGTATGGCCAACGAATGTCTGAGAACGCTCATAAAATTGTGCAGTCGCAGCACTGTCAGACAGTTCTTCACGGACAGTATCAGAGACTCCTGTCACGATTGCCCGACCGGTCGTTGAAAGAAGCTCATGTCCAATATCGATAGTCTGCTGATCGGTTTTGCGCTCAGCTTCGACAACTTCAGGAATCCCGGTCCGCTCACCTTGACGAGCATCTATCCGTGCGAATTCATCGATTTGATGCACCCCTTTTAGCTGGCGTTTAGCCTCTTGAAGCTCGATTTTATTCCCAGCTAACGCTTCAAGAACATCATCGACCGCGGCATTATCATCGCTCATATGATGACTTCACTTCTTAGCGCTGGTATCAAAGACCCCGCGATTCCGGAGCGTCGGAATTGCTTCACGACCCCGATCAGCGGCTGTGGTAATATCAAATGCTCTGAGTTTTTCACCATCACGTACTAACGGATTCAATAATCGCTCGCCAGGAGCAGTCTCACCGACCGCAACAACTTGATCATCATAACCATCTCGGTAGACGGTCTTCGCGCCAGGACGGACACCGCGTTTGGCTCGTGGCTCTCCCTCAACCGCTACGAGATTCAACGAGAAATCAACTGGATCGGCGTTCGCAATCGCACCACCAACACCAAAACCATCAACAACATCCCGGAGACGGTGGATATCCGCAACATCAATGCCCCCGCTTACGAGTATGGTGACATCATCTCGTCCTCGCTGTTGTAGCTCCCACCGGACATCCTCAACGATTGTCCGCATATCACCCCGACGTGAGCTTGTGGTGTCCAGACGAACTCCTTCCAGTTGATCTTCGATATGATCCGCGACGCGACCAACCTCATCAGCTTCATCGCCGAATGTATCACATAGCAACACTCTCGGCACCGACTCCTCAAGTGCCTCATCATACGCTTTCCAAGCTGCCTCAGGTGATCCTAATGCGACAACAAGGGCGTGAGGCATCGTGCCCCCGGCTTCAACGCCAATGACCTCACCACCAGCGACGTTCCCAATACCGTCCACGCCACCTATCAGCGCAGAGCGCTCAATCATCGCCCCCAACGCTGGATGCTGACGACGCGTTCCGAAACTCAACACTGTCTGGTCGCGAGCCGCTGCCCTGATCCGCCAAGCAGCGGAGGCGATACCTGAAGCATGAGCAAGAAATCCTAATAATGATGACTCATATCGTGCGAACGTGCGATATGGACCCTCAATGCGTAGTATGGGACCACCAGAACCAGAAACTGGCGTCCCCTCAGGCGGTGCATACACGTCAATAGGGAGTCCTTCTAGTAACTCAGCAGCATCATTGAGCCCTGCTAGTAAGTGCCACCCCTCAGGCGCAGAAAGTTCTGCAGTGACTGTTGGGTTTTCATCAACATGGTCTAATACGGTCTCGGTGCGCAGAAAATACGCCGCTGTTGCCTGACCATCATCAATTTCTGATTCGGTCAGCAAATCATACTTCCGGTCGTCCATTGACCGTGATTTGGATAACACAATAATAAGCGCTTGGAACACACTCATTTTGTCTCCCGATCATGGTTCAGAATTCAGAATTCAAGATATCGACTCACCACATGTGATTATTGATTATTGTTGGTAGTTTGTGATTTAATATTGCGAAACTCTAATTCCATATTCGGACGTGATGGCGTCGAAATCAATTACCCCCCATCAGGATGACGCAGATTTGTCTTGCTCACCGACAGTGATATTAAATCCAATATCACGAAGTCGTGTAGCCAGCGGTTTGCCAATGCCTGATGCAGGTGTTAATATCCCACCAGATACTGGCGAATCAATCTCGTCTCGCAGGAGACACATTGCGCTCTCGGCGAGCATGCGTGCAGTCGAGCCATATCCGGGGTCTAACTCTGAGCTAAACTCAGTCTCAATAGTGACCGGACCGTCCGCAGTTGTGCAACGTCCAACTGCACGGACGGTAAAGTAGCCATCCTTGATTTGCTGTCTTGTCGGTCCCTCTCCAGGAGCGGGGAATACGAACTGACGAATTCCTGAACGAACCGGATCAACAGACATCGCAGCGGTAAATAACATGATTCCACCGGCAACGACACTTGCACCGACCACACCACCAATTCCAGAACCGGTTGGAATGACTTCTGCACAACGAAACTCCCGACCCCAAGGATATCCAAGAAGCGCATTGCTCCGCCGAAGGACACGCTCATTTATTGGTGCCATTGGAGACGGTGCTGTCCACACTGACTGAAATTCATCATTCTGTGGGTAGCGCTGTTCACCTGAGTCAATACCATCTCGTTCGCCTGGTGGTGCAAGTGAGTATGGATTTTGTAGGGTTTGTTGAGTCACCGTGTCATCGGAGGCAGCGTCAAATAGTTCAGCGAAACTGGCTAGTGTTCCACCACTTACTCCTCCATTACCTTCCTCAAGATACACTCGAACCATTTCACAATGCGTATCGAAGTTCTCAGTTGCGAATGACTGGACGAGTAATGTCCCGATATCCGCTGGTACGGAATCGAAACCACAACTGTGGATGATACGCGTATCAGCGTTGACTGCTGCATCGTGGAATCGATCGACCATCTCTCGCACCCAATTTATCTCACCAGTCAAATCACAGTACTCGGTTTGCGTCTCAATACATGCTTCAACCAGTGGGGTTCCGTACTTTGTATATGGACCAACTGTTGTGCAGATCACTCGTGTGTCCTGTGTAATCTCATGAAGACTTTCAGGGTCTGTTGCGTCGCCAATTACTATTGGGATATTATCCCACGTTTCAGTCTTCGCGGTAAGATCCGCTTCAACTGAATCAAGACGATCTGCACTTCGACCACCAAGAGCTAAAGAAATATTATTTGGTGTGTATTGCTCTGTGAGATACTCGGATACTAAACGTCCGGCAAAACCAGTCGCACCCCATACAACAATATCATACGGTCGATTTATATTTGACATATAAATTGCGTCTATGTTTCGATTGGGCGTCACGTGGCTAAATCATCTGGATTTTGCTCCGATAGCTCAATATCATCTCAATATAGCTGTTTTGTATCTTGTAGTCAATAGCCCATGAGTCATAAGACGAGAGTTGAGTGCCCGCCTATTCAGCGTATCCAGCTTTACCAATCAATACAGCATCCTAGCAATATCACGCTCAACAGACAGCTTATTATTCCGACCTTCCATGTTTATGTATTCAATAATACTAGATTGACAGTGACTGAGTAGTGACTGTGATGTATGAACTCTGACAGGACTGTTCTCATCAAACAAATAACGCTTTAGTTCGAAATTAAACGCGAGTGATGATACACCGAACCTGATGATGTATGGATCGAGTGCTATTCATGATATTCCCAAAACCGGGTAATTGCATCGCCAACCTCAGCATACTTAACTGGTGTAAACTCCTGCTGTTGCTGCGGTGATAGATACATACGCAGATTTGTGTTATCACTCGTTCCATATCGCTCATCCGCCAGTATACGAACGCCTGTTTCATCTACACCACGGATCACGCGCCCAACAGACTGTCGCACCCGACGTGTCGATGGAATCAATCGCGCTGCCTCTTGACCACCTGTCTCATCAACTGCTCGCTGGTATGCTATTTCGACAGCATCCATCTCTGAGCTTGGTGGAGCTAGTGGCACTCCAATTGAAAGACATGTATGCAGTTTTTTCCCATCAAAATCAACACCTTCGGTGATTGTACCACGTAGACTGGTACAAAGAATTCCATCCCCGGACTCGAAGAATTCCGATAATAACTTATCAGTCTCATCAGCCGTACTCGATTCATCGATGAAACAACGTTTTTCAGTCGACAGTGTCCCGAGATACTCATATACCCATGCAGCCTCGCTATAGCTTGGCATTGCAATGAGAATATTGCCATCTGTCCGTGCCACTTGTCCAATCACCTCAGCGTATTGCCTGCGAGTATCGGTCATAGCCTGCGGATCCGTTTTTTGTTCACCGCGATTTGCTTTCGTGAATTTTGGCAAGTCAATCACAATAGAGAGTCGATTTTCCGGCGAGAACCGCAGTGGGAACCGATCGAACGTCGTTGATCGAGTGTCGACACTCTCAGTCATCTCATCCGTGATTCCATTCATCCGAATTGTCATCCCATCGTCTGTAGATTGTACCTTCGTGTCTAATGCACCAGACTGTGGCACGGCATCAATACCGATTGCCTCACGGAATGTTTCTTTTGGGCGGAGTGTTGCGCTCATCAAGACTCCACTGCCAAGTTCAGAGAACACTCTCCGTAGCTCACGCTTTGGAATACAATTAAACAATCGTAACTCTGGCGTCCAGTTTTTCACCCACGCTGGGAACTGGTCTGGAAATGATTCTTTCTGTGATGGAATCACACGAGCCTCCGGATGGTACACCTCATGTGGCGCCTGCGCCCACTGTCGAAAGAACGCTCCGACTGGTTTACCCTGTGGAGTCCGATCAAGAATTCCATGTTCACGAAATGCATCAAAGACGTCTTCCAAGCGGCTCATGATTCGCTCTGCATCCTGCATCACCGATACTGAAACGGATGTATTTGTTTTAACACTCCGTGTTAGCTGATCACCCCAATTGAGATTATTCGGGTCGACTAGTGACTTTACTTCTCGGCTTTGTGGCTCTGCGTCTTCCTCTCCAAATCGATGTATCAGACCCACTGCATCAATTGTCTCGCTTGCTTCGATAAGTTTCTGCTTTGCAATATCCAATAGCTGTTCCACAGCACGCATTTCTGCATGATCAATCCCGGTCGTTCGTAGCTTTGCCCCGTCTTCGACAATTTTCTGCGCTAGCTCTGCACGTTCATTGGGGAGATCGGGGGTTGGACTATCAGCAATGCTTCCACTCGCGTACTGACGGGCAATTTTGACATCATTGCGCGCCCTCATTAGCGTGTATAAATCAACTGAAGTAGAAAGGCTATCTCGGCTTCGTTCTTCCAGCTGATGCGCCTCATCAACAATTGCAATCGTTTGTTCATTAAGTAACCCCAGTTTTTTATCGGTCAGATATCGAGTTTCGGGATCAAGAAGATGATTATAATTTCCTATGATAACATCCGCCTGCTGAGCAAGAATGCACATCAACTCGTGAGGGCAACATCCACTTGCAACCGTCGCCTCAAACAGCGTTTGTTTATCAACAACATGGGATGGAGCATCCGCAAACTCGACAATCGATTCCTGTAATCCTGAAAGCGTTGCCGCATAAAATGGGTCAAATCGACCCTGCAGATCCGATGGTAATTGATTAAAATTTGAATCAAGTCGAGTGGAATCAACAATCTCTGAAGTATGCGGAACATGTTCCGGATACGGAGTCTCGATACCATCGATATATAATTGCGTGTTATCTTCGGTATCTCTCGGTTCTAATTGTGCAACAATATCCTTGATAGCCCGCGCCCGGTTCGGATCATATGGATACTTTTCCTGTGTCTGTACGGCTTTTTCACTTGGATTAGACCAGTCGTAATTAGCTACTGAGAACGCTGGGGGGCTGAGATCATCCGGCCAGTCAAGCGGAATATCACTGTTGAAACGAATAATCTCCCGTGTGGTCGCACGAAGGTCTTGAGTTACATCCCGTGTGTCTGTTTTGGGGAGGTTTGCATTCCTGATTGCCATCATATCAGCTTGTCCTCGTAGGACGACTGTGCGTATCGGTTTTGCTTCTGCTGGAAGTGTCTTGTTGATACCGCGTAATTCGGCGATAAACTGCTGAAGCTGCTTTTTAACCGGCGTAACAGCTATTACGCGATCATACTCTGGAAATGATTCATCTGTCGGTGATCGATCGCTCAATTGCTCAGGGTTCCGGATCGCGTGTATACTCGCCGTTACCGCAGCGAGTGTCTTGCCAGTTCCACACGCACCTTCTTTCAAATAGTAGCCTTGTTGTCCAAGTGTATCTAAAAACGACTCAATTGCAGTATGTTGATCCTCATAGATTGTGTCATATCGAAAATATGGTGTCCACCCTGAGTCGATGGTCGATACATCTCGCGTGCCTGTTGTCTGGCGCGCTGTCGATTCAGTGCGTTGACCAGCGTCTGTTACTGATAACTCCTCAACTGAGCGCGGACGCGGACACTGATATGAAGATGAATCCTGTGAGGGCATGATATTGGAATACAGACGCTGACGATATTGAATACTCGCACTCTGAGGGGGTTTATCTATACCGACCAGTCGGTGATAATAAATCTTGAGGAGAATACCCGCGGGATGAATCCGACAACTCACTCCGTAATCCACCGTCGATAGCCCACCCGGATATTCCACGTCTTCGTCTTCGTCTTCGTCTTCGTTTTTAATCCGTCCACTTACACCAGATACGAGTATAAGTGGTTACATAGACGTTCAGAATGCTGGAACTCCACCGAGCGACAATCCTCACCCACTCACAACGAGAGGAGATGCTCGATCAGCACGGGCACGGCACAGGTGAAGTGCCAGCCAAAGCGAACTCTACTCTGGATCGGTCTCAGACTGGACTCTGTTTAAGAGCCCGTGAGACGTCGTCTCACGTGGCAACGTCGCCAATTACCACTCCCGGGAAGTATGGGATTGGGATGACACGGGTGAAATCCCCGACCACGGCAACTTCAAAGACGAGTTGAAGGGTCATACCAACTACAAGGCGAGGGATTGCACAGTCAGTCCAGTTAGCGCGTTCTGGAGTCACGGGCAACTCACTGACCGACTCGAACTCACACTCAGAGATGTCGGCATCACCGTCGAAGGAGTGAGTGAAAAAAGTTCGAGTCGCAAGCGCCCACAGTGTGAGCCTGAAAACGTTCACCGGGCCGGGGCGGTGATGCGTTCCGATCTCCGACCCGATATGATGACTGCGAGTTGGACACGCACAGTGACATTGCCGGACCGGGGCGTGGGACGTGCTGCAAAAACAAGTAGAGTAGGGTCGATGGCTATGGCTCGGCGAGATGCCCTGTCTGCTGAACGTGGCAAGGGCGCACCCGCGAGTGGGGCGTACTGGGAGTGGCACGACCACGATCGAACACCATCGGTTTGGGGACAGCCGAGGTTGAGGTCGGGGTCGGGGTCGGTTAAGCAACCTAACCCAACTCAGTGTCAGCGAACCCGTTAGTTCACAGCCGGGGGAATCGCTTGGTCAGACTACCCACGGAGCAATCCCACACGGCTTCAGCTATGGAAGAAGTCAAATGAGCTTACTCGCACATTGAGGTGACTCCGACGTTATCTCTGTCCTCATGATATCTAAAGCGTAATAGAGGGGTTGAAAGTCAGATTTCATACTAATATTATAATTAAAATTAAGTATATTGATTGCCTTATATGATATATGCAGTCTCCTGAATCACAAGAGGTCGTCCACGTCCCAGATGAGTCATTCGTTAAGTCGACAAACGTCGCCGCGTTCATGAATGCCTATGATATCACTGACCATGATGATCTCATCAGGCGAACAACCTCTGATATTGAATGGTTTTGGGATGAACTGCCTAATTATTTAGATATCGAATTTTATACAGAATATGACAGTGTCCGAGATGATGCTGAGGGTCCACAATTCACAGAATGGTATCCGGGCGGTGAATTAAACGTTGCACATAATACGGTCGATCGGCACGGGTCTATGAGTTCTGATCGAAGAAATACCGTTGCCTGCATATGGGAAGGCGAACAGGGTAATGTTCGAGAATTAACATACCACGAACTTCTTCGTCGGAGCAATCAAGTCGCCAATTATCTCGAATCAGTCAATATCGACACCGGCGATACGGTTGGATTGTATATGCCGATGATTCCGGAGGTTATCTCAATTCTGTATGGTTGCTTCAAAGTAGGTGCAATTGCTGTACCTATTTTCTCAGGATTCGGTGTTGACGCGACGGCAACCCGGATTGATGATTCAGAGTGCTCAGTGTTATTTACCGGTGATGGGTTCTATCGCCGTGGCGATGAGATTACACTGAAAAGTGCTGCTGACGAAGCGGTTGCTGAGGCTGGCTTTGTTGAACATACAGTCGTCTTTGACCGTCTTGGCGCAGATATCCCATGGAACGATAATCGAGATGAGTGGTGGGCAGATGCAATCGAAACTCAAAATGACGATTACGAGACGAAGTCACTCAGCAGTGATCAGGAGTGTATGCTGTTGTATTCCTCTGGGACGACAGGAAAGCCGAAAGGAATTGTCCACACGCACGCAGGTGCACAACTCCAACCAGCGAAAGAATTACATTTTGGCTTTGATCTCAAACCGTCGGATCGGTTTCTCTGGGTCTCCGATATTGGCTGGATGATGGGACCATGGACGCTCATTGGCACTCACACCTTCGGCGGCACGATGGTTATGTATGAGGGGGCTCCGGACCACCCGCAGCCAGATCGATTCTGGAAATTGATTGACCGCCATGGAGTCACCCAATTTGGCATCTCCCCGACAGCAATCCGTGCACTCCGCAAGCAGGGTGATGAATGGGTAGAAGGACATGACCTTTCGTCGCTTCGATTGCTAGGTTCAACTGGTGAACCATGGGATACTGAGTCGTGGCTTTGGTTGTATGATCATGTCGGGAATGGTGATACACCGATTATCAATATTTCTGGCGGGACAGAAATATTCGGCTGTTTTCTGATGCCGATGCCAACCCAGTCATTAAAACCGTGCACACTTGGTGGACCAGGGCTCGGCATGGATATTGACATCATCGACGAAACGGGAGCATCGGTTGCAGAAACGAACGAACGCGGTTACCTCGTTGCTCGTGACTCCAATCCTGCCATGACAAAGTCTCTATGGGGTGGTGATGAGCGATATCTCAATGAGTATTGGTCGGCATTCAAGAGCCCACCAATGTGGAACCACGGCGACTGGGCGCAACAAGATGAAGACGGCTTTTGGTTCTTGCATGGTCGTGCTGACGATGTTTTAAATGTTGCAGGGAGAAAGATTGGACCCGCAGAAATCGAGAGCGCGGCAATGGAGCACGACAAAATCAATCAGGCGGCAGTGGTAGGTGCCCCTGACGATACTACCGGAACGGCAGTCGTATTATATTTGATCACGGAAGACGATGCTAAAGAGACTGATATGCTTCGGGATGAGGTCCGTGAATTGGTTGGCAGAGAGCAAGGCAAACCATTCCGACCTAGTGAGGTATTGTTTGTTGATGCGTTTCCAAAAACACAGTCGGGTAAAATTATTCGTCGGGCAGTGAAGACAACCTATACAGGTGGAAATCTCGGCGACATGAGTAGTATCGAAAATCCTGAAGCGCTTACACAAATTGAAAACGCTCGGTAAACACTAGATTATGTTAATTCAACTGTCTGTGTGAGAGCATCTACTGTATCTAATTGAGATGTTTTCATTTCGCGTCACTCATTCAAACCCAATCTAATCTGTTGAGTATCTTCTTTCAGCTTGCATTGAGTCATATTGTACGAAGCAACTCAGCTTATGAAAGCGGGTACATTGCACTCAATTCGAACGATAATACCATGACGAAATTCTATCTCTCAGGATATGTCTATCAATACGAAATAAAAGTATCACTGCCTAGGCGCAACTTGCGTGATATGTTGAATTCCTCAAGAGGTATCAAACATCACCGATGAACTACAATTTCCTTCCCACGAATCGTAAGGTCGAATCACATTCAATTAAAGCATTATTGAGATGTCGGCTAGGGTGAATTATACCGTCAGGTGAAATTGTTCGTGACAATCAGCTATTTATCGATGAGTCGATATGTCGGCGGTATATCGTCAGTCGCCTCAATCGTGTCCATTTCAATCTGTTCTTTACAAACATCTCTGATAGCTCCTGTCGTCATATCGCGACTTTGCGTGGCGATGTGATGTTGAATTGTTGACGCTGATAGCGGTTCGTTAGCCGATTCCAGCACCTCAAGGACTCGATTTGTTGTCTCCGTATCTGGCATATTCAATATATGTTGACGAGGAAAAATAAAATCTTCCAGTCACGATATCTGGAGTGTACTCAGCAAGATTGTTTTCATTTTGAACTCGTGAATTAAGATACCCACTGAGAGGAGACGAGACGAGACGAGTAATTGTCTATATTTACTCGTGGAAATCCCAAATCTATTCTATAAACTCGACAATAACTGAAGATGACGCGTGATGAATCAATTGTGCCGTGTTTCTCTTATTCACCCATCATAGTAAAAGTAATATGATAGGTTTTTTGTGAATAATTACTTCACTACTCTGTTTGAGTATGTGTGGTTTTCAGTCATATCACTCAATTCCGATGATTGCCTAGCTAGAGATACTCATCTCTGTGTTTCTTACTCTGAAATACATTCTGTGGCTATATACACAACAGGTGATGTATACAATCTATGCCAACGCAGAGAGCAAGAATTAATTCCGATCTTCAATTCGGTCGTGACGCGGCGGATAATGTGCAACAAAGCCAACCGACACTCGTTGTTCGGAATTACGATTCCTCCGAGACCCATTCGGTTCATATACAACTTCATGATACCGCGGGGAACTGTGCATTTGAACGAACACTGCAGGTTGATCCCTCACGGGCAATTACCACCGAGATGCGCTGTGATGCTGCGAACTATACAATCACGGCGCAAATTGAAACTGGATCAGTTGATATGACTAGATGTGATATTGAGACAGGCATGGACAAGACGGCGCTCATTGAGACCGGCAACGGCTCTGTGCGAGTCGTTGATGATTTTATTTAATATAATATCTCCCGACGCCGGGTTTATGTTGTTCACCTCATGTAACGAATAGTATGAATTCACTCATTGAAACAGTGGATGAGCTTGTGCATGAACCGACACAGACGCGTGACGATGGTGGAGTTGATATCACCGTGAGTGAGATATATACAATACAGCAGCCTGGACAACTCGATTTTGGCGGTGGTGAGATGAAGCCTGCAGACTTACAAACGCACTCAACACAGCTTCACAACGAGGGTGATAGTTACCAGTGGTGGCATCTTGATGAAGGGATATATCTGATTGAGTACAATGAGTCGCTGTCAACGGAAGCGCAGCTTCAACCACGGACAGAAATTCTTGAACAAGGAGCTAGTCATCCGTCGATACGTGTCGAGTCGCTCCCAATGATTCCACTGTCTGTCTCGGTGGGAGGGATTCAGATAAAAGAGAATGCACGAGTTTCTGTTATTTTACCAGTAGAATAATTCTATTTGATCTGCAGTCTCGACATTGACGGAGTATCTCAACCGATCTTCACTCATCAAATCATCATGATGATGTGAACCATCTCGGGGTCACATCACATCAGTATCAAACCTCTGACCCCGACTCCGAGGCACTCGCCTTGCTTATCTATAGAAAACTAACCGATATACGCATACTCAGGGGCGGAAACAATCTATTTTAAGCTATTGTCTGAGAAATTTCTGTGTAAGCAATATGGATTCATTCGATGAAAAGATCGTGCTCATTACGGGTGCAAGTTCAGGTATTGGAGCGGCGACTGCACGACATTTTGCGAGTGCTGGGGCGACAGTCGTCCTTGCTGCTCGTAGTGAGGAAGCGCTCAAAGAGGTAGCAGACGAGTGTGAGGCGATGGGCAGCACTGCGCTGGCGGTCCCTACAGATGTCACCGATCATACTGCAGTAGATGCGCTTGTTGACGCTACTATCGAGCGATTCAATCAACTCGATATTTGTATCGTGAACGCTGGAACCGGCGAATCAGTAGATACTGCGCTCTCAGAGTTACCTATCGAGCAGTTCAAACAGGTAACTGAAACGAACGTCCACGGGGCATTCTATACAACCCGTTCAGTAGTTCCTCATTTGCGAGAAAGTAACGGGTCAATAGTCTTTATTGGGAGTTTCAAGGGTAAATATCCAAGTACCTCAACACCGATATACGCTGCCTCAAAATGGTGGCTTCGGGGATTCGCGGCTAGTGTGGCTGGCCGAATCGGACCCGAGGGGGTTGCAACAACGCTCATCAATCCATCTGGGGTTACGACAAATTTCGGTTCACAATTCCGTAAACGCTCCAACAATGAGGCGCTTGATGCAGAAACGACTCTTGACGTGACTGACGTTGCCGATTCGATTTTATTCGCTGCTCAACAAGACGCGCCTGCAGCGGTAACCGAACTCGATCTCAACCGACAGGACATTTTTGATCGATTTTAATATACGCTATTCTCTGCTGTGACATACTGTGTTATTCTATCCAAAGACGGGAATCAATTAACGAATCAAAACTATCAGCATCATCGGAATCTATTATAAAATATGCGTGTGAGTATCATTGGTGGAAGTACGGTCACAGATGACGAGTATGCAACAGCAGAACGTCTTGGTGAAGTAATTGGTGAGCGGGGGCATGAACTCGTTTGTGGCGGATTAACTGGTGTGATGGAAGCGGCTTGTAAGGGCGCACAAAGCGAAGGAGCCCACACAATTGGTATCATCCCAGGTAAAGACCCACAAGAAGCAAATGAACATGTTGAAACAGCGATTGCAACAGGGATCAATGATTCGCGGAACCCAGTCATTGTCATGAATGGTGACGGTGTTGTTGCTGTCGATGGTGGTCCCGGAACACTTTCAGAGATAGGACATGCACTCACTTTTAGTAAGCCTGTGGCTGGTCTTGATACACATCGAGTTGATGGCGTTTATGGGATTGAGCATGTTGATGCACCTGCGGAGGCGATTGCGCATCTTGAGGATAGCGTCGACTCATAAATTACGTAGATAATAAAAGAGATGCTGTTACCCGTTGTTGATAGAGCAAATGTCGCCTCTCTCAGCTCCGCCTGTAGGATACGTGGTCACGGATTCTGATTCTCCGGCTGGACTGATTTGGATGAAGTAGCAATCTCGTCCTGAGTTATGATGATATCGATAGAAGCATAACTCGAGTAATCATCGTAAAGTTGTATTTCTTGGTGCATACGACGATGTAAAAATTAGTATATCAGGGGTGAACTCTCAGAGGACATCCGAAATGTGACTTACGTAGGCTGACAGATACATTGCGGACGATGCGGAGTAACGTCACTCAACTATGAGAAGGAAATTAACCTGTGTGGGTCATACTGTTGCATGCATTGGTTACAATGCAATGAGGATAGAACCTCAAATGGCAAGGTCACGACAGATACCACTGTCACCCTTCTCGGGGATGCAGTAATATCCCCGATAAGCTAATTATGGAATATTTATCTGATTATCAATAATAGCAATTACACATACAAATAGCTCAAATTAAATTAGATTTTGAAGTTAATTAATGATTAATACCTCAGCTATTCAAGAGTAATCAAAAGATAATTTATCGGAGTAACAAGGGCAAGACCCCGTCCTCGAGGAATGAACGGCACCGAGCCGTGAGTGAGTAGGTCGGGGTAGTTTATTATGTGCCTCTCTGCTCGAACATATTGCCCTGATGATATCCATCGCGCTGCGCTGACCTTGCAGTAATATGACCGATATATTCTGAGGCGTTGTTAGTTACAGACTTATTGTTTTGATAACAAAACTCAATTCCGTGTGTAGATTTTGTCTGCTAGATAAACGATCAAGATATGCTAACCACGATTTTCATTTCAGTTAATTCACCACTTGTGGGTATGATATTATTGATTGCGGCGGCGGTCACTGGGTGGTATAGCCGGCGACTTCATCGCCGTCAATCAGTTATTACAGAGACAACAACTACCGATATTGGACAGCTATCTGAGGAAGGAGTTGTTGAGGTTCAAGCCGAGGTGACCGGTGGAGAGACATTTGATTCACCGATTGGAGATCAGGAATGTGTTCTTTCAGTCTGGGAGATCGATGAATATGATGATGGGTGGGAGACCCGGGTCTCAGGTATCTATGCAAAGCCGTTTAGACTCGATGATGGGACGGGTCAAACTCAAGTCGATATTGAAAATCATATCAGCACTGAGTATGATTCTGACTCCTGGGAAATCAGCTGGCGTGGATTCGATATTGATCGGATGTTGTCGGTCGGCATCTCGGTTAACGACGTATACTGCGTATTTGATGAATTCACTGTTGAGCACTCTGTGTCATCTGATTGTGAGTTACCACCACGGATTTCTGCATTTGAGACAGCTGACCCGGATGTCCCGGAACGATCCGAATCAACGATTAAACTCGGTGAGACAGATATTCAAACAAAAAGTAAACGTCGGTACTTTGAGGAGACGATTACTCCGGGACAGGAGATATATCTTCTTTGTGAGGCGACCGTAACCGGCGATGTGACTCATCCGCCTAAACCAGGTGACATAACTCTGAAACAGCGACAGAATGACGAGTTGATGATTATCTCTAATCAGCGTAAAAACGAGATTATTGCTGATTTTAATCAGTATCGATTGGGATATGCAGCGGCTGGCGTTATGACCTTTGTCGGGTTGGTTGCTGTAATCTGAGTGTGCTAATCTGGAACGGTCAATCCTTTCTCAGATTAATGGCAATATATTATAGCTAGTGTGGCAGAAAACCCATCCGTTTACAGATGGGGTGAATACCATCAAAAACAATAAACGAGTAAAATATTTTACTGATTCTAAGATTACAATATTCATTAGTAGCGTGTGCTTTGGTGTCGCATAACACACTTATGGCTGCACGAGAATATTATACATGGTCATTTATGATATTATCTCACGTATCAATACACTGATCTACGGAGCCTCTACTGGCGAGGCGTATTGATGCGTATTGCCGTTGCTGGTGCGACTGGTTGTGTTGGCAGTCGATTAGTTCCAAGGCTCCTCAGCGCTGGACATACGATCACAGCCCTTGTTCGCGATGCCTCAGCGCCTCGCTCTGCATCACTTGTCTCGGACCCAGACGTTCAGGTCATCGAGGGCGATTTACTTACGCCTGCAGGCGTAGATGAATGTTGTCACAACGCTGATACTGCTGTTTATCTCGTTCACTCACTCGGTTCTGGTCCAAACTATGTTGACCGAGACCGTCGAGCTGCGACAGCTTTCGCTCGTGCTGCATCGGCAGCCGATATTGATCGAGTTGTATACCTTGGCGGTCTTGGGGATGTTGATGGAAATGGGGACGATCACTTACACTCTCGGAGGGCAGTTGAATCTGTTCTCGGTGCTGATCGGTATGATTATCGGCTGACAACAGTTCGAGCGGGTGTCGTTATCGGGGCGAATAGCCTCAGTTTCCAATTGATGCGACAATGTGCCGCTCGAGTCCCAATCGCACCGGTTCCACCGGCTATAAACACACCATGCCAACCGATTGCTATAGCCGACGTCGTGCAATATCTCACCACTATCATCAACAACGGAACTACGGCTGAGGTGATTGAGGTCGGGGCACCGCACGCTCGACCGTATGCCGACTTACTCAGGGTGGTCGCTGACGCGCTCGAAACACGGTTCACTGTCCATGTCGTCCCTGGGATGCCACTCCCTGCGGCAGCACTTGGTCTTGCTGCAGTTACAGATGTTTCCTATCAGACGATATCGCCACTTGTTGAGAGTCTTTCAACACCCGCTGTTATTTCAGACCCGAAGCCAGCTACAACGCTTGATGTTGAGCCAGTTAGGTTTGAGACAGCTGTTGATGAGGTGTTGAGACCAACTGAAACCCCTATGACCTCGAAAGCGAAGCCATGACAACTGCAAATAGCACGGACTTCGGTGAGACATGGGTTTATGAAAGTATTATCAGCGCACTGCCTGGTATCGAGATCCCGAACACCCTTGCAATCGGAATCCAGCTTGTCTTTTTCGAGACAGCGGTGCTTGTCTTTGCAGCATTGGACGATAACGCGACTATTGCGATTGTCGGAAGTGCTGCAGTTTTACTTGCAACATTAGGTAGTGTCGAAATGCTTCGAATTAGTCGGCTTGTCCGGTCACGGTCGGTACCAACAAGTTATAAACGATTGTTGTTCGGATCAAAGGTCGAAACTGTGCTCGGCGTATTAGTATATGTGGCGCTCGTTACTCATCTATTCGTATTTGAGCCCCGACAAAGCGCACAGTCAATATTGCACTCACTTCTCGGTCCGAATCCACCAGTTGTTGTCATGTACGTTCTTCTACTCGTCGGTTGGGATATTTCATATCGCATTGGGACGAATTGGTGGGCGAGTTTGCTTGGGCTCTGGCGAGCGGGTCGGTATCGGTTTTCTGGAGCCGGTCCACGTGAATTTAATCTTGACCCAGAAACGGCTCGATTACTCCGTCGCGCAGATTCTGAAACGGCACTCTTTGGTCTGCTTCAATTATCGATTGTCCCTGTTCTGGAATCAGGGTCGGTGCTTCAAAATGTCTTAATTGCTCATGTTATTGCTGTTGTCGCTGTCTCTGGAGCAGCGGCGATATTAATGACTCCTAACTCTCCCTGATATTACACGAAATCGAGGAGAAAGCCGACGAACTCGATCTCGACATTCTCCGACTGTCAATCCAGCCCGACCACGTACACCTGTTTATCACGGGCAACCCGACACTCGCCCTGAACAAAATCATCCAACAACTCAAGGGCTACACCTCGTAGAACCTCCGTGACGAGTTCGACTTCGGTCTCCCCTCGCTGTGGACGCGCTCGTACTTCGTCTCTTCAGCGGATGAGATATCGAGTCAGACTATCGAAGAGTACATCCAAGCACAGACCGGACGATGAACGATGCAGCGAGAAGTCACCACTAGGGTACGGGTCAAACTCTACTCCACTCGTTCACCGAGCGGAAAGCCTACCTCGTCGAACGCGAGTATGGTGCGTTCCAAGATGCCGTTCAGGGTGACGACGACGCGAATCTCTACTCTGCCACCAAACAACAGGCGGGCAAAGTTCGGTCGAACAAGAACCCGCGAGCGGATACCGAGCAACCCGTCGTCCTCCGCAACGACTGTATGACCATCGGACACGACGAAGACGAGGACACGGTTCTCTCGTCGTGGTGGTTCAAACTCCCCGTCTACAACCCCGAAAAGGAACGTGGGGGTAGCATATGGGTACCCGTCCATGTCCCCGAGAAAGACACGAACCTGCTCACCGACGAGTACATCTGCGACTTCGAACTCGTCTGCCGGGACGGCGAGTGGTCGTTCACCTCGTCTGCAAACGGTCTGTGGTCGTCGCAGACGAGTACGACGACGTTCTCGCCGTCGATATGGGTGCGAAATGGATAGCCGTCAGCACATCCCTCTCCGACCGCGACACCAAGTTCCACGGCGGGGAAGTCCGCCGCGTCCGAGAACACTACAAGCAACTCCCCAAAGCCATCGGGAAGGCGAAGGTGCATTCGGGAGCGCAGGTCATCGAACGACTCGGTAACAAGGAATCCAGAACAGTCGAACACGAACTACACCAAGTGGCGAACGAACTCGTCGCTCGCGCGTGAGGACGCAACGCAATCATCGTCCTCGGTGATACGACAGAGTTGCGCTTCGACAACGACAAAGGTCGGTGCGTGACCGACAAGACCCACAAGATGCCGTATGCGAAGATGGCGAAATCCTCACATACAAGGCCCACCTCGACGGGCGAGAGTGAGAGTGTGTTCCAGCGAAAGAGTACGAGACGTCTCGGACGTGCTGGCGGTGTGGGTGTGGGTCGCAGAACACGAGTCGTGAGGTGCAGGGCAGGGGCGTGTCGAGTGTCACGACTGTGGACTGAACGACAACGGCGAGAAGAATAGTGCGACGAATATCGGCAAACGAGCCGTCGGGAAGAACATTGAGAGTCCGCTCTCGACGGTGGGGGTGGGGACTGTTGTGGCTCAGCCCGAAACGCAGGCCGTACTCACGGGACCTTACCGGTGAGATGGACCCTGCGAACTCCCCAGACGACATGGGCATAACCCTCAGTTCAGTGAGGGAAGCCCACGAGTTTAGTCGTGGGAGAAGTCACGATGCGTTGTTAACCTCGTATCAAATGCTGTCGTGAGTATCTGCAGGAGGGTATTGACACTCAATCGGATCGCTGGGCAACTACTGAAATGTAGCCGATGCGATTGTCTGTAACAGCGGCTTCTGCTTCGTGAATTCCATCAAGTAATCGCTGCCCTCGCTCACCAAGCAATCCGAGTATTTGTTCATAATCAACGCTATTTTGTAATTTCTCTTGCATCGTCAAAATATCATCACGATGGTCCTGAACATCTATTACATCATATCCGGTTGCTTCGATTGTCTCGATTGTTTTCTGTCGACTTTGACTGGTCTCCAAACAGAGTCCATTGGTAATTGGCGCTGGCAAATTGGGTAATTGTCCCTCGACAGTAACGTCTGAAAGCGCTAGATATCCATCTGGTTCGACAATTCGAGCTGTTTCCCTGATTGCGGTTTCACGTTGTTCGGTGAGACACATCACACATTCTGCGAGCACAACCTCAATGCTATCATCTGCAAATGGGAGGTGGCGCATATCACCTTGGACGACATCCTTCCCATCTGGCGCATGATCAATCCCTACAACATCAGCCCCCCGATCACGTGCTGCAGAGAGCGACCCACCGGCTCCACAACCAATGTCAGCGACCTGTGTTCCTGCAGTTACTGCAGCACGATCCAACAGATTCTCGGTTGCCTCACGACCACCTGGGTGAAGTGGCTCATCAAGGATACTTCGAAGTGTATCCCATGGGTTCGCAAGCGCAGTCTCAAACATTCCCTGCATCTTAGTCATTGGATGGGGTTGATTGATCAGTGGTATTTGCATTTTGCTCGAGAGCAATATTGGGATCGACATCGACATCTTCCCTGGTCGCTTCAGCAGAATGAGCAGCATCGTCATCGGTGGGTAATGGCTCATTAACTCCTGGTCTACCTCCCCAGTCATTCCGATTTCGGAGCGCGTATCGACCGTCATCGGTCGTCATATTATATCCACAGAATGGAACTAACTCACCATCTTCGGTCGGTACAGAAATACAACAATTATCTAACCGACCGGCATCGGCAGCATCAGCGTCCATAAATCCAGTCAGTGATATTGGAAGCACGCGATCGAGCATTTCATCAGCACCTGCTGGGAGTGAAAGCGAATCCCCTCCACAACAACTAGCCGTTTTACAGGCAGCTTCACCACCAGCTGGGGTCTTCGCAATCAATTCCATCCAGTCACTTTCATCAACTAGACCGGATACATTGGTAAATAGATCTGCTGAAAGGAATTTCGTTACTGGAACAGGACCCTGTTCACTGGGAAGTAACCCAGTGGCTGACTGACAGTACGCCGAACAACACGGAACAGGCATGAGATCTTGTGCATCAATCGATTCAAACCCTTCCGAGAGACGCTCAGCAGCCGTATCTAATGAAAATCGACCATTATTCGTCTCATACCGACCAAAGTGAGCTACCGGTTGGAAATTAACAGACTCAACAACATCGCGATTCTCCAGCGCATATCGAACAATATCTCCCATCTCATGATCATTAGTGCCAGGGACAATCGTCGGTACCAACACAACAGAAAGTCCAGCTTCTCGGCAATTTTCGACTGCCTCGCGCTTGAGATCGGCTAAATCAACCTCTCGGATTGCTTCATATGTCTCTGATTGAAGTCCATCAAATTGTAGATAAATCGCAGTAACCCCAGCATCAGAGAGGCGACGAGCATATCCTTCCTGCTCGACGAGTTTGATTCCATTTGTATTGACCTGGATGTGTTCGAATCCCATCTGAGTTGCCTGTTCGACGATATCTGGGAGATCATCGCGAACAGTCGGCTCGCCGCCGGAAAGCTGAATCGGACGAGGACCACCACTGTCTAAGATTGTTTGTAATAACTGTTCAATCGTCTCAAACGATCGATGTGTCCCACCGGGTCCCGAGCTTGCAAAACAGAATGAGCATGAGAGATTGCAGTCAGAGGTCACCTCAATAACTGCTAGACAGGCGTGGTCATTGTCGACGGTGAAATCTCCGTCCGGATTAAAATCGGCATCAGGCTGAAACTGCTTTGCCCACTCCCAGTGATCAAGTGAGTCCCAAACTTTCCGTGTGGTCTCACCGTGCTCTGGACACTCACGGTGAAGATACACTGAGATATCATCGGTGACATATTCACCCGGGATACGCTTAAGACAATCTGGACAGAGGCTTGTGGTCGATTCTAGCTCCCGCTTAGCCTGGCTCATATCAATTCGCATGGGAGGAGGATTATATACGTTGCTCCTGTGTGAAGCATACACGCATCTGCGACGAAATAAAATGTATCTCCAACGTATTTATTCATACATGCTCCGTCCAAAATTGATATCATCTGTTCGTTTGGAATCCGCCCAAGAGTCAGTCGAATCTAAAGATTTCAGCGAGAGTTCCACGGGTCACCCAATCCATGGTCATTTACTGAGATAGTCCAATAAAAATCATGAATCGTCTCATATCTGATAACGAAGATTCGACTGATCCCCCAGTTGATGAGACATCACCTCCAGTAGCCTCATTATTACCATGGCGATCATCTACATCTAAATCCGAGTCTGATATCGAAATTAAATTATATATCGTGACCGGATATCACGGAAAGCTCAAAATTCCTGAAGGCTTCTGTCGAGAGTGCAATTTATTTGTGCGAGCCGCAGATGCTGCGGCTGAGCAGGTTGATGCTAACGTTCATGTTTCAGTTGTCTCGTGGTGGACACACTTTCTTTCCGCATTTCGGTACGGTGGCTATCATCCACCCATTATCGTTGTCGATGAAACCCGTCTCTCACAAGGACACCAGATTCCAGCAACCGAAGAAATCGTCGAGGCAATCAAACAGTCAGTAAATCGGTGATATGAATAGTCATGAGAGAGTATCTTCACCATGTCAACACAATTAACCAACTTTTCATTACCCAACGTAGCCACTGGACCAGATCCATTTTCAGTATCTGCATTGTCTGAGGAAATCGACTTTGTCGTGCTCTTTTTTCAACGAGATCATTATTGTACGAACTGTCGGAAACAGGTACAGACAATCGCTGAACGTATAGATGACTTCCACAGTCGAGATGCAGAGGTTGTTTCGATCGTGCCTGAGCCTGTTGAGCGTGTTTCAGAATGGCAGTCAAAATATGACCTGCCGTATCCATTGTTGGCTGACCCAGCAGCTGAAACTGGAGACGTCTATGATCAGCCCGTCCGATTTGGGATATTGGGAAGATTCAGCGACTTCTTTGGTCGGATGCCAGCAGTTGTAATCTTAGATCGTCGTCCTTCACCAGCAAAGATCGCTTATACGTATAAAGGAAGCTCTACATTCGATCGACCTGATATTGAGACTCTCCTCAGTGAGCTAGAAACCCTTCAGTCAGCACCCCACAGCTGATCGTTAAAATACAACAACATACTACTAGTAATGCACTGATATCAGCGATATTACATCAGATGCTATAATGTATGATGCTCATTCATATCTGAGTTTTATCTGACAATTCGCGTCAATAACTGGTTGGTGACTAACTAAATCGAAGGATGCGATATTAAATGATGATGAGTCCTGACGGTCACCACCGGCACTAGAATGTATCTGATAAATGTTTGTCTTAAGACACTATCACACTCACGCTCAACGAGGGGCTCTATTATCTTCATATAGTGTACATGCTGGCTGATCCAACTCGAGAGCAGTTCCCACAGTTGAGTGAAACCACGCAGTAAATCCTCTCGGTGAATGCCAGTAAGTCAGTTGAGATAGGGTGGCAGCTATGCCGTCAGCCTCGTTACCTCGACTACCCTATCTCACCCGTCCCATTTTGTCGCTGTAATGTATTATGTCGGTCAGCAGGATGCCGAAGTGGAAATTATGATCAATATTAGCAGGTAATCACTGTATGTGGTCATGAGTTCATCTTATGATTGATCCACTGGATGCGTCCTGTGCCTCAAACAGAGAACTCAATATAGCCATAGTTCGATACACCCAAGCCAATCGTCCATCTCATTTTATTCATGCTTGGATACGCTGGTCGCAACAACACACTACGGGATCAACAATCACCGGTGAGATGCAATCGAGGGATGCAAAAGAAAACTTGGAATGACAAAGGACTCCCCTACGCTGGTGAACTTGCTGAGCAAAACTTTCGTGATCTTCTAACTATTCTCAAATGGAATCATGAGCACGATATCGGATTCTATCGATGCACATCACAGTCATTTGTTCCGTGGAACTCTCAATATAAGCTTCAATCACTCCCAAATATCGATACCATTCGAGAGCTTGCAGTACAATGTGGTGAGTTTATTCAGGAGCATAATATGCGGCTTTCATTCCACCCAGATTACTTTGTAAAGCCAGCTTCCACGACAAAAAGTACTCGCGAAAAAGCTCGAAAAAGTCTTGAAAATCACGGGTCGTGGCTTGATTTGATGAACCTTCCACAAACAAATGAATATCCAATCAATATACATATTGGAGGTCATTACGGTGACAAAGAGAGTACAGCAGACCGTTTTGTCGAGTTTATGGAAACAGTCTCATCAAGTGTCGCTGACCGGCTTGTGATTGAAAACGACGATAGTCCAAATCTCTGGTCTGTGACAGAACTTGTCGATAAGATTTCTAGCATTACTGATTGTCCTGTCACATTCGATTATCATCACCACACGTTTTCTTCAGACGGGACCACATATCGTGAAGCGTTTGCGTTGGCTGCGGATACATGGGAGAACCGTCCGGTGACCCATTACTCTGAGCCGGCGGTCCTACATGAGGAAGAGGCAGATCGACCGCAGACTCATGCTTCATACGTTGACCGCGTGCCATCGTGGCTCCAAACCCAGGCTGATGTGATGATTGAATGTAATGGTAAAGAGCTTGCTGTGAGCCAGATTCAAACAGCAACCTGATATTATCAAAAAGGAGCCTCAAGCGTTGAACTATAATAGCTCATATCAGCGTTCTCTTAGTGTGAGCAATTTATTTGATCTTCATAATTAAAACCAGATCCTTGGGATACAGATACGAATGTCATCGCTAGCAGTGGGTGCATATATTGCTCGAATATAACTGTTACCGAAGGTATATTACGTTATATCTCCTATTTACCCTATGCGACCGAGCATTGATGTTGAGCAGTGCGAGATGTATGAGTGTCCTGACTGCGGCGCACGCGCAAACGATCGAGGAGAGTGCAAATCATGTGAGACAGAACTCATTTCTATTGGCTGTGAACGAGATCTATAGAACTAGTTTCTAGGAAAACCGCAGAGACTGATAGCTTAAATTGCATATTAACGAGCTTACTTGTCCGCGCAAGTTTATTTCTATTTTACATTATTTTCTGTTAAATAAAACGGGGAGATCGACTGGGTGTATTATCCAGACACGATGGGAGCTGGCAGACGCAAAGTTATGATGAGATGACTTACCCACAATAATGTATGACCTCGTGAAGCATTTGAGTTGGGATTAGAGCGTAATCATCAATTTCAGAATTGTCTTTATTTTGCTGGTTCAGATAAATCGAATTCTTGTATATGCCAAGACATGTTTGATGTGAAACTCAGGCGGCTATGTCTCGTTGCCACGTAGCGACTCACATCAGCGTCGAGCGAGCAGTGCAGAAAAAGATCATTAAGCGGAGTCAACGCGCATTGGCGAGTAATTGCATGTGACAGTCGTGTTCCTCATTACAATACCATATCCTGAACAACGGTTGATCCAGTGTTAATTTCGGTTGTGATAGACATCTGAGGGCGTAAAAGTAGGATCCAGCGATGTGATACAGAGAAACAAAATCGGTCATTTGACCAATAGATAATTTCGAACCGCGCTGCGATTAATAATGCCGATTTTATCAACGCTATTCAAAAAGAAAATCCAATCAATAATTACTGCGTGTCGTCTGCAAGGACGGCATCAAGTGAACCATCATCAACTTGACCAACGGCGATTGCTGAAACAGCGGTTCCACCAGTAACCTCAACCTCAGGTAGCGATAGTGCGACATCACCGCTATCTGCCACGACTACCTCAAGATCATACGTGCCAGCGTCCACAGCAACATATCCACTCTCGTCACGGAAGCTAATATCTTCGCACAACGTTGGTCCGCCGTCAGCAACTTGTACATTGACTGCTGGGGCATCTGGTGAAGTGTGAATAAACCGGACATGAGTCTGGTCGTCTGCGATATCACCAGGGTCATCAGCAAATACAGTGCACTCGACACCATCGAGCATCCCAGTCGCAAACGCTGAGTATGCATTATCGGCCTCGAGTTCTACCGTCAAATCAAGAACAGACTCATCATCACCGTGCGGTGTAACGGAGATGTCGTGACTTTCAGCAGATAATTCCGCGTACTCGCTAATTTGTTTGAATGGGACGTCTTCAAAAGCGATATCGCCATCTACATGTACATCGACGTTTGGGGCATTTGGGCAACAGTGTCCAACACGCACAGAAGCCGTATCTGACATTACAATAATATATTTATACTCGATCAGTATATATTTAATCATACAATTTTATATATAATTTATCTGAGATGGTCGCCAGCTCAGTTGCGACTTCTCTTCATGTGAACGTGGAGAAATCTGGAGGAGTAGATATGATCAGTGTACTGCATCAGTTATCTCTACAGGTGGGATCCACCAGACAATCTGCATGGACAACCAGAATTAATGATCCGCCACATTTGTATACGGCCAGTCACCGATAACCTGCATCCCCTCAGCACGGTTTTCACGTTCCAACTGGTCCGCAATTGCTGATGGCGAACGCTGAGTAACCGTTGTATCATCACTAGCAAGCTCTACAACCAGTTCGGTCAATAAAATCGCCTGCTCACGGAGATCACGGACAGATAGTTTGTCAAGCGTATCGGCATGAGTATGACCCCAGCCGCGACCAACATCACCTGTATTTGCTCGAACATGATATCCCGGGACACCCCATGTGACGTATGGCCAATGGTCGCTGTGTGGATTCAATTCAGGTGGTACCTCAAGCGGGTGATCCATGCGAGAAGCAACACGATTAGCAGCCTCGATAAGATCATCAAACCCGTGGGCATGACAAACTAATGTTCGATTCCGAACAACCCCATCATTATTGACAATTGCTTTGATATTATCATGATTGCGAAAATCAGCGTCGTACTGTGACCCGACAAGTCCGACCTCCTCAGCTCCATAAACAATAACATGAATACGAGTATCAAGATCAGATTCACGCTGTGCGAGTGCGCGTGCAACTTCAAGTACTACTGCAGTCCCAGCCGCATTATCAGCTGCTCCCTCTCCGATGTCATGGGCATCAACATGGCTTGTTAACAGAACGGCAGTGTCAGTCTCTGGACCAAGGTCTGCATGGATATTTTGACTTGTTGCCTGATGAACGTCTACATTAGTGCTAACAGTAACGTCATTGCCTGAAAACCGCCGAGAAAGTCGCTGACCGACCTCTTTTGAGACACCGACCGCTGGAATTTCCCCGATCGGAGCCTCCTCAGTTCCAACGCTACCAGTCGGAGGCAAGCATCCGTTGACATGATTTCGATAAATAAACGCTGCAGCCCCAGCTTCAACCGCTCGATAGTATTTTTCCCGACGATGAACGTAGCGATCGTGCCAGTCTGGAATATCACTGGCGGCAAGGACGACCGCGCCATCGAGGTCATGATTGAAATTAGACGGAAGTCCATGGTCAATATCAACTAACTTGCCAGTTATCCGTCCGTTTGGACTGCGGGGAAGAGAAATACAGTCCTGTGTCGTATCTCCAGCGTGTATCATAGCTGACCCACGCGCCCACCCCTGTATTTCAAAATTATCAAGATGTGCATCTCTTGCGCCAACAGCTGCGAGCGCATCACGTGTCGACTCAGCAGCACGGCGTTCTCCATCGCTACCAGCCATCCGAATGTCAGTATCGACAAGTCTCTCAAGATGCTTCCACCCGACATTGCTCGTGAATGTCTCACCAATCCAATCAGTCATAGATAGTTATTAGCAGTGCCGATTAAATGGTCTTTGTATGAATAGATATGAGATGTTTAATTAAATATGCATATAAATATATAGATGCTAAGTTATAGCTATATTTGAGAGAAGAAATATCGATATATCGGAATACCATACATCGAAGTCAAAAAAGCAATAAAATAGCTAAATCGAAGATCATCTACATCATTGGGTGCACTATGATTAGTTATGTACCTTGATAGACTCAAAGTGGGATGCCGTATTTTCGTATCATCGGGTTGATTCCACAAAACTAATACGACTGATTGAGAATAGCCATTCGTGTCAGATGAGTACTCAATATGGCTTCTTCCTGACCGCGACACGGATGCGTATCAGCATTTGTCGAATGTCATCAGTGAGTACGCACAGGTGTATGCGGACGCCCCGAAGTTCGAGCCACACATTACCGTCCTCGGTGGAATTGACACTGACATCGCAACGATACAAAACGGCATAGAAGATCTCGCCGAGGAATATAATCCAATCCAAGTGATATTCACAAAAGCACAGTGCTCAACAACGAAACATCAGTGTGTGTTTTTATTAGTTGAACCAACAACAGATATCCTCTCTGCGCACCGAACGATGAGAGATATCTGCAAGATTGATCAAGGCATGTATGTTCCACATCTGAGTCTCATATATAGCGAGATGAGTGTAACAGAGCGATTAAAAATAACTAATTCAATCGATATTCCATCATTTCAGAACAATATTTATGCTGATGAGATTGTGCTCATTGATACAGAAGGGGACGTCCCAGACTGGAATATCATCCAAAGTTGCGATTTATGCACAGGGCGGTGAGAGGACATGCCCTCTTAATATCAACGTCAGGTTAGCATCACTAACGCGGACAATTATGACAGATTTAGTATCACGTTAGTGTAACCACTACGGTCGAGAAGCCAATAAATGAAGAGGGGGTTCAGGCGTTCGACCAGCGCTCAATATATACGGTCTTATTAGTATAGAAACGAATGATATTCTCGCCCTGAGTATCTAAATCACCGAAGAAAGATTTTTTCCGACCGTCAAAATGAGACAACGCTATTGATGTTGCAGTTCCGGCGTTTACCCCGAGATTCCCGACATCCGAACCGCTCACGCGTTTGCCCCACTACTTGTGGATAGGCTTGCTGCGTTTCCGAATTCATTCCGATTGAGCGTTTTGATCGCCTCGTCATGATCCACCATGCAAGAGCCCGAGAACTGGTCCGAAGATCTCCTTACGTGCAATGGTCATATCTGGACCAATATCACCGAAAACTGTTGGATCAAGGAAACTACCATCTTCATGCTCATTGATGTTGATATCACGATTATCAAAAAGTAACTCAGCGTCTTCGTCAACGCCAGTCGCAATCAACTCTCAAACGCGTGACTCGTGTTCCGAAGCAATAACTGCACCAATGTCGGTTGTCTCTGTCTCGTCCATCCCATTACCTACAGTCTGCTTGCGAGCGCTCTCAAGCACGTGCTCTGTGAACTCGTCGTATACAGACTGTTCAACGACGACGATATCATTCGCTATACATCGCTCACCGCCACATGAGAACCCTAATGAGAGCATTATGAGCGGCGAAATTAAGACCTGCTGACTCAGTGATTATGATATGATTCTTTGCCCCACCCTGTGCCTGTACGCGTTTGCCGTGTGTAGCTCCGCGCTCACATACCGCTTTGGCGACCGGAGTGCTGCCGACAAATGATGCTCCAACGATATCGTCATGTTCAACCAACGCATTCACCGTATCAGCGCTCCCATGAAGAAGTTGGATAACACCGTCTGGAAAATCTGCACGGTCGATAAATTCGAAGAGTTGTTCCGCAACCACAGGATCCTGCTCACTTGGCTTCAAAATGAAGGGATTTACTATCGCGACTACACACAGAAGAGATCATAGAGGAATCATCCCAGGAAAATTGAACGAAGTGATCGCTGTGAAGACCTCGAGTGGCTTCCGCACGGTCGTCTCATCAATACCGGGGGCAGCATCTGGTAGGTGACCTTCCTGTATCATCGACGGGATCCCAACATGCTACTTCCACATTCTCAATACCCCGCCGCAGCTCATCGTTCGCTTCTGCAAGCGTTTTCTCATGCTCGCGGACAAGTACTTCCGCTAGCTCTTTTTGATGCGTCTCAAGTAACTGTTCTAATCTAAAAAAGCTGAATTTGTTCTTCGACCGGCGTTGGCTATCACGTATCAAACGCTTCTTGTCCAGCTCGCACATGTTCATCAATGTCAGTCTTTGAGCTAAATCCAACATGCGATATTACCCCTCCAGTTGCAGGATTGATGATATCTTGCCCGTCTTCACCGCCCGGCTCACGCCAGTGACCGTCTACATAATTACTCACGCTGTTTCAAGGTAGTATTGTATTGAGGGATATTACATGCATACTCTTATATTATTATCAGATAACTGTTCTCAATATTATTTTATATCTGATCGATGTACTGGAACGGTATACACTAATATACGTATATATCCAAACAATATTCATACTTTATGACGTGCGTATAGACTGTCAGAACAGCAGAAATCAAATACCGGTGTTGGTAATAATCACACGGTACAAAGTTGGTAGCACCACTTATTTTCCCGAACAGTATATACATAATATGATAGATAGAACGAAAACGTTCGATAATCTAGATGGGACAGATCTCGAAATATTAGAGATGATCGAAGCGGATTTCGACGTGAGCCTAGAGACCGTAGCGCAAAAACTTGACCTCTCAAAATCGGCGGTGCACTACCGCGTGAAGAAGCTTAAAGAAAATGGCATAATCCGCGGGGTGACTGCTGACGTTGACCCACTTGCACTTGGCTTGGAGATGGTTGCAATTACTGATGTTTCGGTCTCACATGAGGAAGGCTACTCGGAAGATATTGGAAAAAAGCTCATGACTGTTTCAGGGGTTGGAGAAGTATACTACACGATGGGTGATATCGACTTTGTTGCGATCAGTCGCGTGCAAACGCGCGATCAGCTAAACGATCTTATCGAGAGAATTGTTGCAATAGACGGCATTAACGAAACATCCTCAAAGTTCGTCATGGAAGAATTTCATGACAATCAAAATGTCAGCGGTAATCTCACCCAAGTGGGTCGCGAACTCATTCTTGACTCTTAGTTTAATTCGTGAATATACTCTTATAAAGAACAAAATACAGAAATAAATTTTCAGTAAGAAATTGTATATAATTTTTATTCTTACTATACGGCATGATCTTGTGGCAACTCAGCAATCAAACGCCAACAAGACTGAAAGCTTGAAAGAGTGCACATCAGGGACATGGACGCGGCAGCGTGATTTGATCCAACCGAGATTACCGATACAGAGAGCCTCATAGACGAATTAATACTCTCAGTCACTGCTGGCTGCGATAGCTTATGCCTGGGAATGCGAGCCCTCACGCAAAAACGAAAAGATTGGGAGGACTGAAAGTCGCCTGTAGGTGTGGTGTTGTGTTGACCCCAAAACGGTGAGGAATTGAGGCTTGTCTCCGGGGTACTTCACTATAATAACTTCAATACCCAAAATAACTGAACTCCCGGAGACTGTGTACGCTGAACAACTGACTGGAAGTTACTTTACTATATTATCCTATATGCTTAGAGCCTCTAGGGTTGTCAAGACCTCTTCAAGCGCACTAATGAGACCCTCAAGTGCCGATAGAGGATCTGCACTGCCTGTTGCAGCAGCGGCAGTGCCGCTCAATGCTATGAGAGTAATAGCTACAATTAGTGTCGCGAATATTGTTTTCCTCATAATTTACACTACAGCGAAGACGGTAAAAGATGTTTCGTGTATTGAGTGCAACAGAAATTATTGTCTCCACATTGTATGGCTTTGGCTTCACAATATAGGGGATAGTGGCATCACATATGATTGCCGTTTGTGCGGTTACCACAGTACAACTCTGTTAGCTTCAACAATAATTTAGGAAATACCAGCATATTTGATTCGACTCTATAATCTCAAACCGCAATACTGTCAAGCGACTGGAATCTAAGTTGCTATCCAACAACGTATTCAGCGTCCATATCCAATAATGGATAGATGAAACAATCTAGCCGACGCCCGAGGATGGCAATACTGATGACAATTGTCCTGCTTGTCATGGCAGTATTTGCCAGTGGTGTCGTAGCCGGGGTCCCTGCTGCGCGAGTTTCAGTGTCTGATGCGACGGTGACGCCTGCAACACCAACAGCAGGAGCCCCGACGACTGTTACTGCAACGGTTCGGTTGTCAGGTGGAAGTACCTCTGCGGTAACAGTTGATCGTGTTGAACTTAGCAGTTCAGATGGTGATACAGTGGCTAGCACCACCAACCTTGGCTCGCTCTCGGCTGGTGAGACACTAACGGTCCCGATCACGACGACATTCGACACACCAGGTGAGCACAATCTTCGAATCAGAGCAAGTGTTACTGACGCTGATGATGATGAGGAGACGGTCACACGACCAATTTCTGTTATCGTCGAGCAAGGTGTCCCACAAGTCACATTCGACGCACCGAATGCTGTCACAGGAGCAGATTCACCCGTGCAAGCAACAGTATCGAACCCAACAAACGCTGCTTTACGGAATTTATCGGTGGATATTAGATCACCTGAGGTGGGTGACCGTCGTGTCCGTGAAGTCCCAGTATTACCTGCTGGGGCAACAGCAACATTGAATTTTTCAGTTCAACCACAACAATCCGGACAGCAGCAGTTGCGTGCCGATATTTCATATTTAACCCCCGCAGGAACAATTCAAACTGTAGATACAACGCGACTGATTCGTGCGAAGCCATTAGCGAATGACGTCGGCATACGTGTTAGTCAATCTACAGAAAGTGATCAGAACGATGCAGGCGGAGTTGCAGGTGGAATTGGCGGGATTATTGGTGGACAGAGTGATCTCCAGGGCGGAGGATCACAACAAGACAATAACCAACAGGGCGAGGTCGCAGTAACTGTGTCGAACTTTGGAAATGCTCCAGTTGACTCTGTTGTTGTTATCCCACAAACGGCTAATGGGACGGTCGTTGAGGAGATTGGACGTGTAATTGTTGATGAAACATTATTACCAGGAACTGCATCAACTATTACCGTCAACACAGCACAAGCCCAGCAGATCGGGCAGTTGCGATTCGCTGCAGCATATGACCTTGCTGGTGAACGACACACTGTGGCTGCGGACTTTAATCAACGGGCTTCCGGTGCAGTTGACCTTACTGGTGTGAACCTCTCGGTTGATTCAGATGGGTCGGTCGATTTACGTGGTAATCTTGGCAACACTGGCGGCAGCGAGGTCTCTGGTGTGGTTGTAAGAGTAACGGGCAGTGAGTACGTCACACCTGAGTATCCGAGACAAAGCTACTTTGTTGGGACACTCGGTAGCAGTGAATTTGCACCCATTGAGTTAACCGCCTCAGCTGACGTTCAAAACGCAACAGAAGTGCCGGTTCGAATCACCTATACTGTCGGTGCCGACCGTATTGTTGAGACAACCATGGTCTCGCTTCCTCCAGATGACGAAATAAACGGAACCGGAACGACCCCAGGTGGAAGTGGAGTGGGTGTAATACTCAGTGTCGTTCTCGCTGGAGCAGTGGTTGCAATTAGTGCTGTGTTCATCATCAGGCGTCGACAATGAGTGAAAGCATCATTAATACCGAAACTGCAGGAAATACAGGGGATGCACAGTCAATTCCAATTAAATTACAGCACGTAACAAAGTCTTATGCCAGCGGCATGAATCGAGTAACAGCACTCGATACGGTCGATTTCTCTGTCAATCCCGGCGAAGTTGTTGCTGTAATTGGTCCATCGGGATCAGGTAAATCAACGATGTTGAATCTATTAGGTCTCCTTGATGAGCCAACTGAAGGTAGTATTCTTATTCATGACGAGCCTGCAACAGGATTATCACCTGCAGAGAAAACAACTGCTCGGCGTGAGACAATTGGATTTGTATTCCAAGATTTCCATCTAATCCCGACTCTCAGTGCTGTCGGAAATGTTCGACTACCTACAGCGTTTCTTCAGGACGATGCCACAGAACGTGCGGAGAATTTGCTTACCCGAGTTGGTCTCGGCGATCGCCTTCATCACACGCCTGATGAGCTCTCTGGTGGGCAGAAACAACGAGTGGCTATTGCTCGGTCGCTAATCAATGACCCAGATGTTTTACTTGCAGATGAACCAACAGGGAATCTAGATTCAGAGACTGGTGCATCAGTGCTTGAGGAAATTAGGACGATCGCTGATGAAGGGGTTAGTGTTGTTGCCGTTACGCATGATGATCTCGTTCGTGAATACACCGATCGGACGGTCGAATTGGTTGATGGTATATTAACAGATGCTTCGTAAACTGCTTGAAGAGCGATTACCAGCAGCTGTCTTGGCTGGACAGAATCTCTCTCGCCAACGGGCTCGAGCAGCGCTCGCAGCACTTGGGATCGTCATTGGTGTGTTTGCGGTTGTCACTCTTGGGACATTGGGGACTGCATTACAAGTCGCGGCTACTGCCGAACTGGGTGGGTTGGGTAATCAAGTAATTGTCAGTCCGTCTGAAGAATCGCCAAATGAGGCGCTAAACAGCCGTGATATTCAAGCCATTGAGCGTGCCTCCACCGGTCGGGGGACGGTGATTCCACTCCAGACGACTGGTGCAACGGCAAGCAATGGTGGGGCTCAGACTGCCACTCAGGTATATGGAACAACGACACCCAAAACATTATTTAATGCTGATGACTCCATTCCAGAGTTTCACCGACAAGGGGCGATTGTTGGGGCAGAAGTAGCAAATTCGATTGATGTCCAGCAAGGGTCGCAGGTGCAGGTGGGACCGAGCTCATATCGTGTGATTGCGATCCTCGAAACTGAAACCGGTATTTCACCTATTCAGGGAAACTCTGCAATTATTCTCCCGCCAGGTGCGTTCTCCACCAGTGGATACTCACAAGTAGTGGTTAAGGCAAACTCAGGGGAGGATGCGAATACGATTGCAACTGAAGTTCGATCGAGACTCAATGGACGAGAAAGTCGGGTCTCAGTATTCTCACTACAAAGCGTTCTTACGCAGATCCAGGAGTTCTTCGGTTTGTTAAATGGGTTCTTACTTGCAATAGCAAGTGTTTCGTTGGTCGTTGCGGGTGTTTCCATATTTAATATCATGCTAATGACGGTCTCGGAACGCCGCGGCGAGATTGGTGTCTTACGTGCGGTAGGGATTCACCGCCAGCAAGTGCTTCGAACACTCGTTATCGAGTCAACGCTGTTGGGTGTCGCCGGTGGATTTGTCGGGGCGTGCGGCGGAGTAATCACGGTAATCGCGGTTGGAATGAACACACAACTTCCGATTTCAGCGATATTTGTCCCAACAAATGCGATTATTGTTTTCGTAGGGTTTGGGTTCGGCGTGATTGTTGCCCTTATCGGAGGACTGTATCCAGCGTACAAAGCAGCCTGGGAGCCGCCGGTTGAATCGCTTCGTGGGTGAGTCTACATAACTGCGTCAATCCCATATTCTCATCAGTTCGTCTACAGTGTCTAGGGTTCAAAACTAAGCGATGAGAATTGAAAATGTACTTTATTCAAATTCAAACCGAATCATCTCACGAGATGTTTCCATCTGTTAGTGTAGCACTGTATGTAGTAAATTGATATGAGAATATCTATCTGAGCTGCAACTCATGATATCTGCCAAGCAGATTTGGTTAATTTCGAATATGACTCTCAGTCTGCATAGTCTGTGTAGGCTGCGATGACGAGAAAAAGCGACCATGAAAGCCAAACGGCTCCGGATGTGGCAGTGGAGCCTGTGCTTGTATTTCGAGTGTTGATGCATCGAATATCATCAGAGTTGTTTGATCCTGTTCAACGTTGAGTGCTGGCGCAATCACAACACCATCGTCATCAGTATCTGCATTTGGGTTTCGAATCGGGAGTGGCTCTTCAAGATATACAGATGATTCCCACCATTTGCGTGTCTCTCCAGTATCGCAATCGAGTTTGACCAATCCATTTCCACCATCCTGATCTGTCAATTGTGCATAGGTGTAGCGATGACGTCCACTGACATCAGCCTGTGCAACACGTGGTAACTCCATACCAACTTCGCTGAGCGGTAAGCGTTCAACGGATTCATCCGTTGTCTTAATTCGATATCGGACAGGAACCCCATCCGGAGCTGGATTTGAGCTAAATGTATCTAATTGTTGCATCTGCATCGCATCAAGAACACGATTATCTGCATATTCAACCAAGTCTAACACGACTGTATCGTCGTCAAGATAGGCGTTGATATGATGAAAGACGAACGCTGAGTCCACAACTGGGTCTGCGATAAGCTCACCACTGTCTCGTTCGATTACCAATACTCTCATTCCACGATCTGGTTCCCAATTAAGTAAATCTTGGATCCCCTCGGAGAATGGATTGAGCGCCTGTAACGCGGAAATGACAAGTGGAACTTCAACAAGCACGACATGATCGTCCGTGACACTACAATCATGCATGTACGCTGGTCCACGCGCATCAATTGATGTAATGCGCTCTCGCTGTCGACTATCATATGGGATTTTATAGATATGATACTGCGGCACACGACCGAACTGTGTGGCGAATCCGATATGTTCACGCCGGTCCTGATCATCGACAAGATGCGCCGCAGTGAGGTGCTCGGTCATATCATCAGTAAACTCAAAGTCACTTTGTGTTTGCAATGTGTCAAGATCAAATGATACTCGACGTGGTGCCTCAGTCAGTGCGACATATTCTTTATCGATACGTGCAACGTGCACATTTGCGTTATCTGTCGGCGTTGGAAGCCCTGAACGGAGTGGTTCAATTAATCGTCGCCATCCTCGTGTATCAGTTCCAAATTGACCAGTGAGTCGACCGTCTGCCGCATCTGCATATGCATCACTTCGAAGGAATCGGTTACTATACTCGATATTACCGTCAGAAAAACTATATCGCCGTAACATCGCCAATCCATCAAACCAGTGGCTAACGCGTGTTCCATCAATATCAAACAGCCCTGGTCCATTCCGGATCAATGTCCCCTCAAGCCACGTGGGAACCGTCCCTTGAGCTTCTAACTGTTTATTATTGACCTCTGATTGAAGAGAGCGGAACCCGGGGTGAGTCGACATACACAATATAATTACTTCAAACGAAATTGTCTTTCGACAGGCACTCAAGACATTAGCACGCGTAGTTGCGATTAATCATAAACTGCAGATCAAGGGTGAGCCGACGAGTAGATGAGTCATCGCGTTGATATGCTGTATCACATGAGCGAGGTTATCAGACGCGTGCTCGTATTTGGATCTAGAGATGCTAAACGAACACGGATTTGCAGATCTACATGTCCATACAACTGCATCTGATGGGATGGATACACTTTCTGAGCGGTGCGTCCATGCTAAGGAAGCTAACCTCCCTGTATTTGCTGTAACCGATCATGATTGTCTCCATCCAGCGTTCTCAGAGCCGATTATGAAAACAGACCATTGCGCTATCATCAGTGGTGCTGAGATTCGAGCCGGTGTTGCGGGGCATGAAGTCGAAATTCTCGGTCTCTTTTTAAATCCGACATCTACAGAACTCCGAGATGTCCTCGAACGCGTTCAACAGCACCGGATTGATCGTAATCAGGCAATTGTGCGCGCACTCCGTACTCATGCTGGATTGGAAACTACTTATGAGACGCTCATCAATCGTGTTGATGGTGTATTAACACGCCCACATTTAGCTGAGCAACTGAAACGTGAGGACATTGTTGAATCACATGATGCAGCATTTCAGCAATATCTCAAATCTGGCGTCAAAACACATGAGCCACTGCAGTTAGTTGAGTGTGAAGAAGTTATCAGCGCGATTCACGATGCAGGTGGCGTTGCATCGCTTGCCCACCCCGGATATTTTCAACCTCCTGAATCAGATCGCACAGTTGACTCACTTGCCTCATTGATCCAGAGACTCCAAACGGCAGGATTAGACGCAATAGAGGTGATGTATGAGTATGGTGAATCTGGATTTAGCGCTCCAAGAGCAGCGGCGTTAGCAAGCGATATTGGATTGTTACAAACTGGCGGTTCAGATTGTCATGGATCGAAGAACTCAATAACAACTATTGGAGATGTCCGAGTATCTCGACCAGAATTTCAACGTCTCTATCAACGAGCAGATACCGCTATCAGTCCGTATTAGTATTCGTCAATAGATGATATCAGCGGGACTGCTGACACATAGCGTATAGCAAGAATATTACCTACTCCTCTTGGAAAAATATCATAATCTACAGACTTAGAGGGAGAGTGCCTCGGGGCTTGACCCCGGGTTGTTCACCGTCACGATAGTGCGGCTTGATATCTTATACATGTCGAATATATAATAATTGAGCCGAGAGTATTCAGAACTCAGACTCTTAGATATTGACTCCTCTAAGTTATCGCTCGTTTTATCTGCCTGTTGAAGAGAGATACTGAGCGAGACAGGGGACTGATTATAACCACAGCGATTCTATCTGTTGACACGAGCTGTCAATGTTTGTGTATGAAAGTACAAAATCTGAATTCTTGGACGACATCCTCGCAGGAGAGTTAATCTCAGAGATTAAACAAGGATATCAGTCACAGGGGGTCGGAATGGGCGCCGCTAATGAAATTCGGTCCTGGAAGAATTCACTACAGTACATGCACACTGTTTTGATTAACAGTTCGGTGCCAGATAATGCAGGAGTAGCAATCGAATTTAAAATCCCCCTTACCTCTCGCCGAGTTGATTTTCTCCTTTCAGGATATGATAAGGCAGACAATGCGAATGTAATAATCATCGAACTCAAACAATGGGGCGGTCATAGCACTCAGACAGTCACAGACAAAGACGGCATCGTGAAGACTCCACTCGGAGGCGGTATACATGAGACGACACATCCAAGTTACCAAGCAGACTCATACGCTCAGTTATTGAGAGATTTCAACGTCAATGTTCGGGAAAAACCCATCAATTTGTATCCACTAGCGTATCTTCATAATTTTGAGTCAGAATATCGAGAAATACTTGATAACGATACATACCAGCCACATGTTGAGCAGGCACCGCTCTACATTCGCGAGGACACAAAGCAACTGCGTGCGTTTCTTGAGTCCCAGATCGACGTTGGGGACAACCGAAAGAATCTCTATGAGATGAGTACCGGGAAAATTAGACCGGCAAAGTCATTACAAAGCTCATTATTAGAGATGCTCGAGAGTCAAGACGAATTCACATTAATCGATTCGCAAAAAGTCGTCTTTGAGAAAGCGGTCAAACTAGCAGTACAGTCACAACGTGATGGGCAAAAGCGTGTCTTACTCGTCGAGGGTGGTCCGGGAACAGGCAAGACAGTTGTTGCGGTCAACATCCTTGCTGAATTAATTCAAGAAAACATGATTGCACAGTATGTTTCAAAAAATCGAGCGCCACGAGAGGTCTATGAGCAAAAACTTCGCGGAGATAAACTCGTCAAAGAAATCAAACATTTATTCACAGGTGCGGGCAGTTTTGTTGAAACAGAGTCGAACACGATTCCTGCATTGATTGCTGATGAGGCTCACCGGCTGAATGAGGAATCAACGTTCTTCGGTCGAGGTGAAAACCAGATCATGGAGATTATCAACGCTGCCAAATTTAGTGTTTTCTTCATCGATGAAAGCCAGCGTGTCCATATCGACGACATCGGTTCGAAACAAGAAATCCGGCATCATGCGAATAATTTGGATGCTGAAATTGAGGAGATGACTCTCAAATCACAATTTCGATGTAATGGGTCAAAAGGATACATTGCTTGGGTAGACGACGTACTACAGATTCGACAGACAGCCAACGCAGATGGGTTTGATCTTGACTTTGATATACGAGTTTTTGATTCTCCACAGACTCTACATAACGTAATTGAGCAAAAGAATAAACAAAGTAACCTGTCGCGAGTTGTTGCAGGCTATTGTTGGGAATGGACAAAAGGTGGTCGTGCTGATCCCGCTGTTACTGATATCAAAATCAACGATTATGAGCGGAGCTGGAATCTTGATTCAAACGAGCCGTGGGCGATTGCTGAGGGATCGATTGAGCAAGTTGGATGTATTCATACCTGTCAGGGTCTTGAGTTTGATTACGTTGGTGTGATTATTGGTGACGATTTGAAATATCGTGACGGAAATATTATCGTAGATCATGAGGAGCGAGCAAGCACTGATAGATCATTATTTGGAATCAAGAAAATGTTTAGAGAGCATCCTGAGAAGGCGGCTGAGACTGCCGAAGAACTCATTAAAAATACGTATCGGACACTGCTGACCCGCGGAATGGAAGGGTGTTACATTTACTGCTGTGATGATGAACTCCAGTCATATCTTAAAACGCGGGTCGAAACCCTCAGTAGTTCCCACACGAGCTAACGTTATCCGAAGTCGGATACTCCGACCCAGTCATCACTAGACTCTGATCCCTGTCGTTGAATAATTTCAAAAGGAGATGGGTTGATGTTTTGCATCCCCAAAACACGGTGAACAGTGTTGCTACATGTCTTCTAATATAAAGCTGAAGCCATGGCGGTAGCACATATCTCACATTGGGTCTGATATATTCACGAGAACCCTGAAGCCGAAAATATTGTATTATTGATATAATATATAACTGGCTTATCGAAGACAAGGAGAATACCCGCATCTGCAGGCGCGGGAGGATGTCAAGACTGTGGTGGGACGCACTGTCCGAGTGCTGATGAGGTTTTGAGCACCGCCAACGTTTCAACTTCAATAGTGACAGTACCCTCAGATGGAGTTGTATCTACAGCTATGTCTTCACCACTGAATTGATCTATTGTATCAATCACTGCCCGAAGCTCCACTTGTCGAGGCTCTTCGGCGAAATTAATGATAATGAGCCGTTTCGGCTTATCTATGCCTGCATCTCGAGCAAACACGAGCACATCTTCAGACCGCTCACTCTGGTGAGTGACTCGGGTGAGTTCTGCACTCGTTCCAAACACAACTGACTCGTGATACAGCGTGATGAGGCGTTGATAAAAACTGAAATGCTCTGTTGGGAGCGTCGACCAATTCATAAACGCTCGCTTATATGGATCAGACTTGATATCATCGCTTTGAGTTGGATCGTCTGGATATGCAGATTTTCGACGCTGACCGTGCTTGGTGATCAATCGCTCTTGTCCGTAGTACAGCATGGGGATCCCAGGAAGTGTAAATGCCGCTGCCGCTGCTGCTCGTTGGACCTTTTCTGCAGCAGTTCGCTGACCGAGCATACTCTGATGCGTCAATCGAGCTTCATCGTGATTTTCTGTCGCATTGAGTAAGTGGGTGTGCTGCGGAAACCCATCATTCCGACGAGCTGCGATATCATCTAAGAGATCTGTCGGCGGACGTTTTGTTTGGGCGACTGCATGCGCGGATCGCATAAATCCCGATGTATCGAAATGACAGTCAAACTCTGAGGCAGCAAAGCTAGCTTTTCGAGGGATTGCTTCATCAAGAAGGAAAAATTCAGTATTCTGTGCCCGAACGCGCTCGCGAACCTCAACCCAGAAGCTGTGCGGTACTCCCCATGCAATATCACAACGAAAGCCATCAACCCGTTTAGCCCAGAAATTGATTACAGCGAGGAGGTGCTCTCGCAGTGCAACATTACCGTAATTAAAATTTGGCTGATATCTCACATCAAAGAAACTTGTCTGCGCGGGAGCGACATCACTCTCTGTTGGTCCTTGCTGACGATCAAACCAATCAAAATACTTTGAGTCAGTGTTCCAGGATACAATCCCCGGGAAATCGCTGACGTTATTCGCATCCGAATCAGAATTCAACTCCGAAATAGTGTCTTGAAAGAACGTGTGTGGCCATCCACAGTGATTAATGACGAGATCGAAACATACCCGAATATCGTGTTCATGACAACGCTCAACGAATGTTTCAAATTCTGCTAACGTACCCAAATCATCGGCTACATCAAAATAATTGCTCGCGCTATACCCATGTGGTCCACCTGGGGCATGCTCCACGGTTGGACTCCATGCAGGAACAATTGGCGTTAACCATACCACATCGATATCTAACGAGTCAAGATATGAGACTCGTTTACTCAGCGTCTCAAATGTAGTTTGACCGGGAGCCCCTGCAAATGACCGAGTAAAGATCTCATATATTACAGCTGTATCAAGCCAATGAGGTGGACGATTTGGGTGTGAAACTGTCTCCGTCTCAGGGTCAAGTAGTATTTGATCACGCACACCAACACATTGACCGTCAAACGGAGCAGCATACACACTTGTTGGTGTAGTTAATGCCGTAATTGGAATCCGCGCTTTTGTCTCACTGACAATAATATCCTCAGCGTCAAGCTCACTTGCATCGTGTGGGAGAAACTCAACAGTGAGGTCTGATTGATATGCATCGCTATTTGCTGCAAGTGTTGGGTGTGACTCAATCACGAAGGATTCTGTCTCGGAGTCATAATAGCCATCAAGACTAATTTGTGGAAGAGCGTGAGCGTCATCGTCGGCTATACCAGATGGTTCATTATCTCCATCCGGATTATCGAATACGCGAATTGTTAGTTCATGAACCCCATCAGGGGCTTCTAGTTCAATCGTATATGTTCCCGGCTTATCTGGATTGAACTCAGCGGTATTGTGTAATCCATGATCATAGCGTTCTCGATGGTCGTATGGACTCAGTGCATGCGCAATTGTGGCTGAACTCTGTGGTGGCTGATTCACCACACGCCAACTGAATGCATCTGCATCGTAGTTTGCAGGATCTTGCTGTGGCTGTCCTGATATCGTCGGAGCAAGATTATCCCGGTCAAATCCGTGTTCTGTATCAACAAAGATGGGATCAACAATGCAATCACCGAGAGAAAGAAAACGAGGGGGTCCAGGGTGGTGACCACGATGCAGCGTTTGATCCGACATTACTTACTGGCTAAGTTGAGAGTAATGTTGACGCTTTGGGAATCGGGCTTTATGCTCACCAGCGATCATGTATATCTCAGTTTATGTACATAATCCAATATCCTGATGCATAGTGCAAGCACGGGAGGAGGTCAACGTGTCTCGATCATGATCTATACTCGTTCGATTACTTCACTCTCTCCGAGGTCAAACTCATCTTCAAGATCTCTGAGGAGACGTTCCCCTTCGTTGTGTAGCTGCTGTGCCTGCTCTAATGAGACATCATCATCCTCGAGTCTGGCAATAATAGTCTCTAGACGCTCAATTCTTGCTGTGATTGAATCATCGTCTCCGTGTGCTTGATTGTCGGTCATATGTTAAATGAATAAAACTACCATTACTGTAGCAAGTGCTATAATTAATATTGTTATGACAAGACGCTGTCTTTTGATTGTGCGCTTATACGGCTTGATGACTTCAGCTTTCTCACGCTCATGTTCTTTTTGTTGTTTAACTGCATCATATGCGGAATCAAGTCGGCTGGACAATGATCTGAGTTCATCACTAACCTGACGCTCGTAAGCGCTATCTAGACGGTCATAGCGTTGTTGAATTACCTCTTCAACAGCATCATTGTATGCACGATCGAGATCAGTCGAGAGTCGTTCAATTTCTTCTAATAACTCATTTTTTTCTGGAATAACGTTGCCAACCTCAGTCGGTGTCATGACACGTTTATCTGCGACTGCCTCAGCAAGTGTTCGGTCGTTTTCATGTCCAACACCGACCACGATGGGCGTTGTCGTCTCGTGGATCACACGACACAATGGTATCTCATTGAATACACGGAGATGTTTTTCTGCGCCACCACCACGAGTCAAGATGATCAATTCAATTTGTGGGTCATCATCAAGATGATTGATTGCCTCAATCAATGATACTAATGCATTATTTCCTTGAACACTCGTATCTTGGATAGTAATATCAATATCTGGATAGTAGTCATGGATACTTGTCACCGCATCTTGACGAGCGTCACTATCACCACTAGTTGCAATCCCAATTTGGGTGGGAAGATCCGGAAGTGGCTGCTTGGCTGCGTCATCAAGATAACCACTTTCCGCGAGTGTCTGTTTGTTTTCTTGATACGTCTGCTGGTATATCCCTTGTCCGACTGCAATTATATCTCGAACAAGAACTGAAACGCTGCCCTCATTCTCATAATACGAAATATCGCCACTAACTGCGGCTAATGTTCCCTCCTCAATATCTTTGCTAATACCGTCTAGCCGAGAGCGGAAGATTACACAATGAAGCGATGAACCCTCATGAACTAGATCAAAGTGACCATGACCGTTTGAAGAGACACTATAATCCGAAATATCTCCCAGAATATACTCATGATTAACCGCTGGAGTGCCCTCTATGAGATCTGCAATTTCTGTATTTATATTATTCACAAACGCAATATCTTCACTATCGAGTTCCGTCTCCAGTGAGGCGTGGTCCGTTATGATATCAATATCACCACTCCCCGGCTCAGTACCCATATACTCTTTATTGAACTCTCACTCAGAAATATCTGTATCATGACAGCGTCACCGAGTAAGTATGATGCCGATATCAATACTACTCAGAGGCATCTATGTGTGATATGACTGGACGTAAATATAGATGTCTCTTATGATCTGAATAGCAAAAAATAGAACTGAATGCAAATAGAGCAAGGATATTCGCGCATATCAATTAAATCAGGTTAGTATTTGTTAAATACTGTAATAAAGATTCACGCGTAGTATTATATATTTGTATTAATACATACAAACAGCAAAAATGATATTTCATACGCAATACAGAGTCATATATCGGATACAAGAATTACCCAGAGCTCGCAAACTATGGATCATAAACACTCAATCAGAAACGAAACATAAAACTCACAAATCATTATCTCAGTGTCCACCATTTCAGAATACTGACTGGACGGCAAACAGAGTAATTACGCTGATAGTGAGGAGATACACCAATACGGTCAAAAATGGTCGGATCCCAGTTTGTCGAAGCTTCTGTAGTTGTATTTCACAACCTAACCCGACAAATGAGAAGATGAAAAACCAATCTGAAGTTGCTGTCATAGTATTTACAATTTCAGTTGACGTGCTTGGCATATTGGCAATGGCTGCAACAATGAAGAACCCGATAAGGAACTTCGGAAAGTTATCATAGAATGTGTATAGCGATATAGACTGATCATCATCAATTGAATATCGAAAGGAATAGAGGACTATCAGGGGTCCCATGAGAGAGTTTCGTGTGAGTTTCGTCAGCGTTGCCCACTTACCAGCAGTGTGGCTGAACGCGAATCCAGCGGCTGTAACTGGGCCTGTGCTAAACATGCTGAGACCAGACCAAACGCCAAACGACACTGAGGACATGTTGAGTAGATTTCCAGCGATTGGAAACGCGGCTAATGTTATGACATCAAACATAAGAATTGTTGCTGTCGCGTATGCGATGTCGTTTTTTGGGGCATTTGTGGTCCCAGCAACGGCAAGAACCGCGGAGACACCACAGATGCTTGATCCCCCTGCAAGCAATGCTGGAACATGACCGGAGAGACCAAACACATATCGAGCGAAGAATTCAACAAGAAGAACACCGGCGCCGACAGTGGCAACGACCAATATAACAATCGATGCCCCGCCGTTCATCATATCTTGTACTGAAATGCTTGCTCCTAGCAAGATAATTCCCACTTCAAGGAGGAGTTTATATGAATCCACACCTGGCTTCAGTGATTCCGGAATTCCGTAGCTATTCGAAATAATGGCACCGAACAGTATAGCAAAAATTAACGGTGTCCCCCATTGGGTCTGCGATCCAATTACCTTCGCTGTGACACCAAAACATAATAAGAATATGAGCCCAGGTGCTATGTCCACCATCGATCGAGTGGATATACTCATTACATGTCACCGTTGATGAAAATCTGCAGACAGTGAGAGTAAAAATGATTGCCTACTATCTCTGGCATAATCCGTGTCATCGGTGATAATGATATTCTCAAGTAAGTATGAGTGCTTCTCTATCGGGACTAATATATCACTTGCATTTAATTGAGCCATACTCGCGATTCCATATCTCGGTACATTCCGCACGCTTTGGCTATCGATCATTCATGCGATCTAGGATGAGTTTTTTACTACTTGACCCAACATATGCTGGTTGTGCTTATTTTCCGAATTCCGTACAGCACCCTTAGTATGAGTATTACTACACTTCGTATGATGGAACAGAGAGCGTAGTGCTGTTTCCACGTATTTATTTTGAGTTGATTCAAGCCATGGGAAGAACTCAGTGAACTACCCCGACCTACTCAGCCGTCAAAGGCGACTTCCTTGAGGAAGGGGTATCGCCCTCAAATTTAGATAATACAGCTGTCCAAATTTGATAGTATCATAATGTAGAATATGTTATAAATGATATGTTCACTCACCTTGCTCACTGCTTAAATGAAGACGATATAACATGTCTATGACTGTATAGACTATCTAACTATCTGTTCACTCAGTATTACATTAAGATATGCATACTGATGATGAAAACCTAATCCGCATCACACAATCTGTCTATCATTCTGGGTTGGTAGATAACATGTAATGCACGTGATTTAGCCATATGCATGTCTATGTTGAGATATGCAGGTTACTGCCATCGGGACAAGCGGTGGTCTTCCTACCTCACAATACGGGACGAGTTGTATCTATTTGAATTTATTCGGCGATAAGATCCTATTTGACTGTGGAGAAGGGTCCCAACAGCGTTTGATGAAATACGATTCATCACCAAACGTTGATGCTGTTTTCATTAGTCACTTTCATGCAGATCACACGCTTGGACTACCTGGGCTTATACAGGCGCTTGAGATGGATGAACGAGAGAGACCGCTTGATATCTATGTTCCAGAACAGCGAAAACAACGAACAAATGATATGATCACAGGCGCATACGAGTGGCCAAGTTATCCAGTCAAGATTCATGGGTATGATGAGAGTGACCCAGCAATTCAAACAGACAACTATACTATTCAACCATTCAATACTCCTTACACAGAGCACTCACATGGACTTTCTGTACAAGAGACACCCAAGCGAGAGTTTCTTGTTAAGAAAGCTCAAGAACTCGGGATTAATCCCGGTCCAAAATATGGAAAATTACAGAATGGTCATGCTATTGAGACGGATGATGGAGATACCGTTGAACCTGAGGATGTGTTGTCAGAACCAAAGCCTGGACGGAAAATAGTGTACACCGGAGACACCAGACCATCTGATGCTATCATCGATGCAGCCTCAGACGCTTCATTATTAATCTATAGTGCAATGTTTACCGAGGCGCTAGCAGAGAGAGCTCGTTCAACTGGTCATTCGACCGCTTCAGAAGCAGCTCAGGTCGCATCCAAATCTGGTAGTCAAAAGATCTGGCTCACGCATATTTCACCGAGACACGAGGGTGAGGAACAGAAGCTCAAATCACAAGCAAACAACGAATTTGATGGAGAGATTGCTGTCGTCAGAGATGGAGACGTTACACAAATAACGTAATTCGTTTTGGAATCAAATCGAGTGTTAAATCGTTTGATGATTGCTTATAGATAATAGATACACGGTCAGATAGATAACAATCCCAATTTGGCTTACTCACGATGTCATGTTGATTATCTCTTTTTAGCAGTTTGTAGGCGCTAAGCCGCCGTCCTCAAGTCAAGGAGCGATCGGCGGAAGCCGTGAGCGAGTAGGGTAGTTCGCCCAAAACTCAAAGATTCTGGAGACACGCAGCCGTTTGATACTGCAATAACTGAGTTGCTGTCCCGCCAGCCTGCAACAGACGAAGGATGGATGACAGAGCGGAAACAGCGTCCGAATCGATCGATAAAAACTGATCTGTTATCGCAAAGTCAGACCTATCATCTAGGTCGCTTCGAAGGACACCACAACTAGCTTCAGCCGCAATGACAATGATCGATTCTGAGCTGAATTCTTCATGTGCGATACGAAGTGCTTCGTCATGACGCCCATCATCTACCGCCTGTTTAATTTCACAAAGGTGTGCATGACAGTTGACTCCTGATTGAAGCTGAGATTCCTCAGAATCAAACTGCTGATACTGATCGAGCGCGGTTTCATATTCACCGCGTTGCTCAGCCTGACGAGCGGTCGCAACCGTCTCAATCGCCTCTAGCTTTCGGAGATGCATATACTCCTGTGGGGACTGCTCCGCAGCAGATCGTGCACGGTTACTGGCAGTGTGGACTTTCTCATAATTGCCCGTTTCAAATGCAACGTGTGCGGACGCCTCAAACTCTCTACATTGGTGGACTGAGCGCGTGCCGGTGATTGCAGTCTCAATTTCGTCAGCACTTCGTGATTGCTCAGGATTCTCGGCGACAGCTGCAGGGTCAAACTGATCGAAGGTTGCCCATGCTGTCCGGTGTAAATATGTTCGAGTTTCCCAGTCATCTATTGCATGTGCAGCGTGCCGGATTGATTTGCTCAGGTACTTGATCGCTCGTACCATGTCAATAGCGTCGATTGCCTGTGCTGCTCTGACATATGCCTCAGCGACACTCCACCACTCAGGCGGAAGATTGGAAGCATGTGTTGAGAGCCACCGACCTCCGCCCGCCTCAATAGCATCTGCTATATGTCGATATGACTCAGCATATGCCTGTTTTTTTCGATCCCACGTCGCTGGGTGTATGCGGTCAACCGCCTGTAGTTGCCTCCGTGCGACGATGAGTTCAGCTCGCGTGATATCATCTCCCCCATGCCGATACTCCTCAACGAGATTTGAGGCTGTAAAGTACAGATAATCACTCACTCGTGCGGATGATGGGTTAGCATGTAATGCAGCCTCATAGAGACGCTGCTTGTCAGGGTCGGTAGGCGACCGTTCTTCAGCGGCTTTATGATACTCTGCGGCTGTCATTTCTGGTTCTACTCTCGGGGGCGATACGTTTTCAAGATACTGCAGCACAGTGGTGTTGATGTTAGCTTGTGGGTCATCAGAGACGAGTAACTGCTCTGTCAGTCGAACCCGTGCAAGATATTCAATCGCATCTCGCTGATTTGCTGGTGTTGCTTTCAGCAGTGATTCACAGGTTTTGCGAACGTCTGTTGATGACGAGACATCGTCATATAGGTGTTCGATAGTTGTTTTGACGACCGTCATTAATGTAGGAACCTCGACATTTAATCGCTGAAACGCCTGTCGACGTCCCTCAAGTTCGGCGAGAGTATCGACGGCATAGGCACGACCACGAGGGCTCTTTCCCAATACCATATTCTTGAGACTCCGATCAAGTCGGTCCTCAATTCGGGAACGGACTGCTCCGGTCGGTCCTTGAGTTAAGAATACACTCCGAAGCCGAACATACTCATCAAACGTTTCGAGTGATTTTTGTGCATTACTTCGAAGCGTAGAGTAAAATTCAATCTCCGTTTCATATCCATTTGCAAGAGAATCGTATATATCTGGATTAGTAACCAATGCCGCTGCTTGCTCGGCAGGGCTTGATTGGTGAGCCATTTCAGTACTAGCTATTAGAGTGTGACCCACATACCTTCATCGGCGAACACCACCTGCTGACTGCATCATAAAATAAGCTCAGTTCAGCAGATGTTAGATCATAGTCTGCGGGTCGTGATAGCTTATGATTATTCGTCTCGCTCGACAGGAAGCTCTGAGTCTGCTGTCCACTCACTGAGCGAACCATCGTACACAGCGACATCGGTGATGCCAGCCTGATGTAATGCCAATGCCTCGCTGCTTGCTGCGATACCGGCACCACAATAAGTGATAACATCGTCAGCCTCTGTGGCACCGACCTCTGAGAACTGCTCTTCTAACGCATCATCAGACGCGTATGTGCCGTCAGTGTCAAGCACACCATCATCGCCGAGTGCAGGCACGTTGACACTATTTGGAATCCGTTCAGCAGCGTGATCATCTGATTTAAGCGCATTAATCACACATGTACCGGAATCCTCGGTCTTACTGCGAACATCTTCCTTATTCGCGACGAGCTCTGGGCGATATTCAGCGGTGAAGTCCGTTGATTGTGGCGTTTTTACCGATGAGGATACCGGTCGATTTTCAGCCGTCCATCGAGGCCAACCGCCATTGAGAACACCAACCTGATCATGTCCAAACACACGGAACATCCACCATAGGCGGGCCGCCCATTCATTATTATTCCCTTCATTGACGGTGTCGTAAAGAACAATCCGGGAATCATTGCTAACACCTAACTCACTTACTGCAGAGGCAAACGCATCTGATGTTGGTAACTGAAATGGGTACTCTGGATTATCTGTCTCTGAGAGGTCCTCAATAAGATCGGCAAATTGACTCCCTGGAATGTGTGCGTCACTCCAGTCATCATACCCGGATTTAACACCTCCAGGCTGTAGATAGACCGTACAATCAAGAATCTGCACATCAGGGACATCAAGTCGATCTTCGAGCCAGTCCGGGTCAACAAGCGTTGGTACAGAATCAGTAAACATATTCTGAATGCAATTCGTGGACAAATTAATGTTCATATCGTAGATTCTCACTAGCGCATTTACGAGCAGACACGGCGAATGCCACGGGGCTTGACTCCGAGGTGGTTCACCCTACCGAGACCATCACACAGATAATCAATAGACATCGTCTCAGATCAAGTCCAATACCAAATCGGTAAATATCACATCAAGACTCAAAACCGATACCAGAGTACCCACGTATCTGGATTCACCGCTCAATGATTCGAATCCCATGAACACCTGTCGGTACTGCGGCGTTCAATCGAGTTTCAATCCACCGTTTAGTGTTGCTGTCGGTGTCGGCACCTACCTGTAATCCACTCATACTCAATCGGACTGTTGCCTGCGTTGTGATCTGTTCAGTGTATTCATTAACCATGTCAGATTTCTCAACGTCAATTGAATTGACCGTTGCATCACTACGATCGATTACTCGCTGAATAGCACTTCGTATAATTCCCTCGGGTTGGTCCGTTTGTGAGCTATCGAAGTCAACGATACAGTAGAACGTCTTCGAATTCATGCTCATGCTGATACTGATAATGTGGTCAGAACAAAAATGAGACTAGCGGACAGTTGGTGTAACAGTGATAGATGAAATTTACCCCATGTGAACATTCTCGAGTCTTAGGGAAGCAGACTGCTGATCGAATTGACCGAACTATACTCTATTTCTGTATTACACTATTTTAATTCGACGTCAATATCGCCGCCATCATTCGTGAACACACTTGCAACCCCACTTCCAGCAGCGAACGCAATACGCTCCGTACCAATACTCAGTCGCTGAGCGAGACTCCGATTTGGTTTAAATTCTTGAATCTCAGGTTCAATATCAATTAGATCCTCAATCCGATCTTTGACATCATCCTCAGTCCCGAGTTCATCGATAAGTCCGATTTCAAGCGCATCACTTCCGAGATAGATGCGAGCCTCTGTCTCACGAATTTGATCTGAGTCCATATCTCGACCCTCACTTACGGTCTCAATGAACTGGTCATAATACCCATCAACAATACTCTGGAGGTACTCTCGCTCGCCCTGCTCAATCTCGCGGAGCGGAACGCCGGCGTCCTTGTATTCTCCAGCAGTAAATTGTTCATATGAAATGCCAAGTTTATCGGCTAATCCAGCCGCGTTAGGTCGTGACCCAACAACACCAATTGAGCCAATAAGGCTGACATCTCTCGCCCACAACTCATCGCATCCACTTGCGATCCAGTATCCGCCTGAGGCACATGTATCAGTTGCATACGCAATTGTCGGACCATCAAAATCAATTGCCGCCCGACGAATATCGTCACTTGGAAGCACCTCTCCACCAGGTGTGTTGAGTTCAAGAAGCAGTGCCTCAATTGCATCATCATCATCTGCATCTTCAATACGTTCGACAATATCATCAGCAGCCGATGCTCCTGATGCTGACAGTGGTGATGGTCCACCGCGGTCACGCTGAATTGGTCCCGAGACTATGACCTTTGCCACATTATATTCCTCAGCGTCACCGAAACGACCACCTGTGAGTTGTCCGATAATTTCTTTTCCAGCAAGGGTCGCTACGGCTCCCGTTACCCCGGCGGCTAACAGAGCCGGTCTACTGCCGTCTACATCGAATTTCATGTCCTATTTAGATAGCCTATCCATGGGTATAAATCCGCGAATTTACTATTCAATCTATTTGATACTGCTCCATGTCTGCTGATTAAATGTGGATTAACTGTCGACTAGTGAGAGGCTGCTCATCTCCCCCCTGCTGAAAATCCTCATAATCGTACAATAGATATACTACGTCAGAATCTCTTCAGTTACAACAAACTCCGGGCATCACAGCTCACAAATACAAAAATTCAAATTCGCAACATACAGAAGTTACTAATCAGATCGAAAATAATTACACATGCTCGTTAAGAGACACGCTATGATATCTCGTATACTGCAGGGTTGCCCCCACAGTCAGGACATGTACTGAGATCTGGCTCAAGATTTGTACCACAATTACGACACTCAATGTGGGTTTCTGTGATAGACGTTTGGTCAGTCTCGCCGATTGGCAAGAAATACCATAACTCACGAAGTCCCATGAGTATAATCAAAATATACATTAGATGAGAATAAATCTAACGGCAAATGAAATAGATATCAATACAAAAACTATACATTAAAGCACTTATTGCTGATAAAACGCTCGTAGATACAGTTTTTTAAATTTATTTGAGTTCATGTTAATTAAATAGCAACTCACTGATTCTAACGATTAATTAATCATAAGTAGTATTATTCACGTGTCGTCCCCTCAATCTGTAAATGGGTATACTACGGTTTCTTGTTGTGTCTATCTCTTAACGAACGACCACATTACTCGCTGGTGAGATATTAATCTTGGAGTTCACCATCTGAGACATTTGACCTGTTGTCTCTGTAGACGAAACTGGTATTACGCTATTAGTATATAAAATATATAAATGAGAGTCGCCCTCCTGACCATTGGTGATGAGTTGCTTGCAGGTGATACGACCAATACGAACGCAACATGGCTTGCAGAGCGTCTCACAGAACGTGGTGTTGCGGTCAGACGGATACTTACTGTGCCTGATGAGCACTCACTTATCAAATCACGAGTATGTGAGTATTGTGACAGTTTCGATGCAGTGATTATCACTGGTGGTATTGGCAATACCCCTGATGATGTAACTATCAGTGCCGTTGCCGATGCATTCAATCGAGATCTTGTAGTCAGTGAGCAGGCTCGAATTGATATCATAGAAACACTCGAAACTCTCAGCGATACAGTGCCGAATTTAGATGTAGACATTGATGCCGAGGCAACTATTCCTGAAGATGCACGTCCACTGTTAAATACCGAAGGATTGGCTCCTGGTTGTGTTGTTGAGAACGCCTATGTCTTGCCAGGAATTCCGAGTGAACTGGAGGCGATGTTTAATAAAGTCGCGGAAGAATTTGATGGTGAGGCAGTTTCGAGCTTCCTCTATACGGTCAAGCCAGAGGCGAATATTGTATCTGCGCTGAAAACAGCTGGTTCAGAGTTTGATGTGTCGATAGGCTGTTATCCGGACAGAGATGCTGGTCATAATCGAATCAAAGTGACCGCCACTGATGAGGAGACACTCACAGGTGCAACAACATGGCTTCAAGATCAGATTGATGCCAGTGATACACCAGTCGAACGAGACTGGGCTGAAGATATCGAATGTGATCAGCAAAATTGATTCAGCGATAACTGTTAACTCGCGTGTATTATCTGACACTCAAAGAAATAACATATGCTCATGTTTTGTCTGATAATGAGTGTTGCTCACCGTCTATTGAGATCTAAGAATGTCTGAATCGCCTCAGAAGACGGCACTTTGTCTTGATATTGATGGCACACTTTATCGCGATGGATCTGTATTTATTGAGTCAATCAGCTACCTGCCATTCGTTCAGTCCGGTCACTGGTCACCAACTGACCGCCGTATGCTTCGACGAGCCGTTGGACTCGTGGGGGGCTACTACGGAAACATCTGGACAGAGAAACGATGGCAAATGACACTTCGAGTGGTAGATATCCTCCAGCGTACTGGAAATAATAAGTTAGCCCTCTCATTACTCGACACCCTCCGGGAGCTCCAGGCACGACTCAATAGTGTGATTACTTCGGAATATTCACTCAACTCACCGTCGACAGGTAATTATAATGAAATGCGAATTTCATTACTCAATAAATACGCAAAAGCAATCACCACACATCACCGAGCCGACGTCCGAACAGCAGTCGAAAACGCGATCAGCCGGTGTACACTCATCGATGACACAACAGCCACCGCGTTAGAGGATATTACGACATCACTATCATCAAGTGAACTTGTACTGATTACGGATATGCCAACTCTGATAGCCGAAATGTTCGCCAGCGAAGCGATTGCAGCCCCTGTTGAGACAGTCGTGGCGACAAAGTTCGAAACCGATCAGAGGAATCGATTCACTGGGGAGTTTCAGTCAATAAATAAGTCTAAAATGATTAAAGTACTCAACAAGCGCTATAATTGGGATCGCGTTATCGCAGCAGGAGATACTGTTCGAGATCTCGAAATGCAATCAACTGCTGATCAATTCATCGCTGTCTCTGGACAGGGTCGAATCGATGAGCATCTTCAGGAACCGTATGTAACTGCTTCTAAGTCAAATGCTAACCCGATAGATGGTTCAGATAACGTCTATGTTCCAAGAGACGTTTCACTCGGCATGGTCTTACGGAGAGCAATTCCACCGTAATCACTGATATCTAAAGATTGCAGCGAGAGTTCCACGGGTCACCCGACCCGTGGTCGTTTAGGAGTACACAGTCAATCTCATATATTAGTTGAGTAGGTTAGTATCAGCATTACTTTATTTTCTAATTCAAACACAGCGCCTTAGCTGGTAGTGAGATCCCATCTTAGCATATTCTCGTCTCTCCAAACTCTCACAAGAATATCCAGCTGTTGACGTAGTTCAGAACGCGTACAACCAGTTCATTCTGCGCGACCAGCCATCAGTTCCAATGGATTTTCAGTGTCGATAATCGCATAATTACCACTGACAGGCTTTTTCGGTGTCTCTTTGCTCATAGCATTAATCGATACGTGTGATAATCCATGGAGCTTCGTGCGTCCTGGTTGATGAATATGACCGCTCACACTAAGCTTGGCTGTCCCTTGGAGAATGTCAAGTGTCTCTTTGCGATCCCATGGATATGCCCGCTCTGGATAGTTTCCAAACCAAACGTTATCATCAATCGAAAACTGCCCAAGTGGATGATGCGATAATACAATGACATCCGGCGGCAAAGCGTTCTTAAGCCAACTACGCTGGTCAGAGCCAATTATTCCTCGAGCCCCGATATTCTCTTTAATGGAGTCAAGATAGACGAATGCTTGATTATCAACCCAAATTATGCCATGGAATCTATCCTGATCGAGAACCTCACCGAGTTCACCCTTTGAGTGTGTGGCAACATCATGATTCCCGAGCAAATACGTTACCGGTGACACCCAGTCATCAAATATTGATTTGAGTTCAAGCAGGTGTTCTCGGTCAACTTGCTCTGTCGACTCCTGTAATAAATCTCCAAGAATAAATGTATGAGATATCTGGCTGTCATTCATATGCTCATCCTTGATTTTATAGAGCCGTTCAATGATCTCATCATGATATGCTTCCCGCAAATGAATATCCGCGATAATCCCAATAGTGCTCATTGAGTCCCCATTGATATGTGATTCATTTGAATATGCAAATTCCGTATATAGATCATTTCGTCCGGACTCAGATGTTATTTGCTAATATATCTATAGAGCAATACATATACAATGTCCGCGAGCGCTCTCGTCTTTCTCAGGTGGCAATACCCGAGTACAATTGCCTGCTATATTGGGTGTCAAACAGCAATCGAGGATATGTCGTTTTGATATAAATGACTGAAACTCCACTCCAGTACAAGGCAAAACTGAGAGTATCCATTGGAAATAATATATATTCACGTGATAATGGCGACAAATTAGCTAACTCGCGGAACTGTTAGTGTGATTGTATTCGCTTAATCAAAAGATGAAATACCGATCTATCTGTCGATACTATTGTCGTTCGCTGATCACTTCACCTACGCGATTACCGGGACGACGCAACTCCTCAGACTCAACTTCATACACATATCCTGTGATAGTAACCGAATCAGGAATAAGATCAGACTCACGTAGATGCTCAACCTGCGTTGCACAAGCCTCATCAATATCATCGGTCATATTTACCCAGTCCATTATGTCAGCGTCGCCAATATTCAGCGCTGGTAGTGATGGATTGAGATCAATTTGATCAAGATCACCAGCTTCGGCTTCAAATCCTTCACGAACTGCCTCATCTGGCGCGCTCATCATTCCACAGTCGGTATGATTGATAAGAATAATTTCGTCAGTATCAAAGAAGTTCGTCGTTAGCGCAGCTGAACGAATCACATCGTCAGTAACTTTGCCTCCAGCGTTACGGAAGATCTGTGCATCACCAAGTTCGATCCCAAGAGTTTCTTCAACCGGAATGCGTTCATCGATACAGGTGATAACGAGAAGATTCTCATTTGTCGGAATCCCCTCTCGACGACGCCGAGCCCACATTTCGCGGTTTTCAACGGATTCATCAACTTGTTCATGTACCTGCTGACTATCAGACATCAATTTCATATTGACTCGAACAGTGCTTATAACTGCGCTTTCCACGCTTTTTGACCGGAGTCTATTACGCCGGTTTGAAACTAGCCATTACACTGATAGTATCGATGTGAATCCGAAGATAGATTTGATGAATATGCTGAATGGGTATTATTTTTTACCAGTTCATATGCGGTAAGCCCCCACCCCGTCCTCAGGGGGCAACACAGCGAAGCAAAGCGAGGAGCGCAGTAGGGCGTGGAAGGGGGAGAGGGGATACAGCGCCGTCATCATCTACCAGACACCGTTCTGTTGCAGCCCCACCCCACCCCACAGACCAACGCGAATCACAGCGGTTAAATTCATAACTTACGTAAAGTATGACGTGGCAAAGCGTAAAACAATCTCTATCCGCGAAGATCAAGAAGAGTGGATTCAGGAGAACCACCTGAACCTCTCTTCGTTCGTCCAGGAGAAACTCGACGAACTAATTGAGGAGAGAAATCAATAATAATGCATTATGCCTACAGGTATCGACTCCACTGCACCCAACCGAAGCCCAGCGAGAGACGCTGGACTCTCGCCGCGATACCTGCAGGCAACTGTACAACCACGCACTCAACGAGTTCGAGCAAATCCCTGACTCAGCGGGAACGCTTAACCAGCGAGTGCGTCAGGTCCACGACCATCTCACTGACCTCACAGACTGGTGGGACGAGCTTACCGACCTGTACTCAACAGTCGCGCAAGCTGCTGTGATGCGCATAAAAAGAGTATCACAGCTCTCTCAGGACTCACACAGAACGGGTACAACGTTGGTAGTCTCAATTGGCAATCACCACGCGAGTTTCAGACTTTCACGTATGTACAGTCTGGCTTCGAGTTTGAGTTCGGCAACAAAAACGGTTAGACCGTCCTGTCACTCTCAGTTTCGAAACTCGCTGATATTCCTATTACCGTTCACCGTGAGATCCCCGAGGATGTCACGGTCAAAGAAGTACCTATCAAGAAAGAGCGAACTGGTGAGTGGTACGCTTCCTTTGTTGTCGAAGGCAAAGAAGAGCCCGAGAAACCAGCGAATCCTGACCGTTGCGTTGTGTTGGATTGGAATTGAATTGAATTGAATTGAATTGAATTGACGTTGGTATCCTCACATACACTCACGACACGGATGGACGGGCTGTCGGCTCAGTTGCAGTTGATCTTCAACGAGAGCGGGAACGCCTCAAGCGCGAACAACGCTCGCTCTCACGGAAACAGCACGGGTCGACCAACTGGGACTGGGAGAAGCAACGACTGAGACTCGCTGAGTGCCACCAGCAACTCAGGCAAAAACGCCACCGCCACGAGTTCTTGCACAAACTCTCGAAGTATTATTCTACCGAGTACAATTTGGTAGCTATTGAGGATTTGGATGTGATGTGAGCTCGATGTTGGAGTCGGCTGGCAACAGCCAGAACATCATACGGCTTCGGCAGCGTGGGATACGTTCACCACACTGCTCGAATACAAGTACAAACGCGAAGGTACACACTCTGTCGAAGTAGAGCCTGCGGCTGCGGGGACGACCACAGAGTGCGCGTCGTGTGGTGTGGCGTGGCGTTGAATCAGACAAACCGTTGTAGGTGCGCGAACATTCTTGCCCTGCCTGGGAGTTCGAGATGGATAGAAGTGCAAATGCTAATGATTCTCTGTACAGTTTGTCGCGTGGTTTTAAAATCTCGGACTAGGACTGGGACAGTCCAAATCAACGCCTGTGGAGACTGCGCTTGCGCTCGCGCTCGCTCTCGCTCTCGTTCACCTCGTCGGGTAGTTCCGAGGTTGTGGATGGGATGGAAAGCGCGTCATAGAAACAGGAAGCCCTACTCCTACTCTCAAGGAGCGACCGGTGCAAGCCGTGAGCGAGTAGGCTGGGGTAGTTCACATAGATACCCTGCTAGATGTCACTCTGTCTCAGCACATATATCCGATAGTGTTGGTCAGGTATTGTATGAGACCACTCAGAGTCAAACTCAATATCTCTGAGGCGGGTGATCATAAACCAGCACGAGAGGCGTTCGAAAAGATATCCACAATACATGACGATCAAGCGATTTTCCAGATTAATCAAACACAGTATATCGATCAAGACACCTGGGGATTCAAAATAACATATCGCACGCAGAGTGAATTCATACAAACTGTTTGTTTGGGTGATATTGAGCGGGTAATGTGGCGAGTTGCACCAAATTCATTTGATCGAAAAATAACGTCTAAATGAACTGCTCTGGGTCAAATTGAAAATTTACGAACTTTCTCACGGTGGAAACCTGATAGAGACCATTTGATAACTTAGCTCATAGGGACTGGACGCACTGCAAGTGCTGCTTCACATACACAAGATGTTCCACATTTCGGACAGGGTCCATCAGTATGTCCGGCAATAGAGTGTGTATGCACGATATCATACTCGTGCGTGGTAAGCAACTGTGCCGGGGAGTCAGGACCGCCATGGAACCACGCATCAGCGATAAAGTGGTCTACATCCCGTGATTCACCAATGTCGTGTAACCGCTCGATTAGAGAGCTGCCAATTCCTTCACCAGTCCGGTCAGGATCGACGTACCCTGCATGAATAAACCCATACCGGGATTCCGGCGGAATCTGTTCGACTGTATCGATAAGGTGCATGGCGTCTTGTAGTTGTTTTCGTGATTCATATATCGTGAGTGCCATGACTCCTACCGGAGTATCGTTCTGCTCTGCGACTCGAACATATGTCCCAGCACTCTCATTATTTACTGGGACATCATACGACCAACCATCAGCAAAGTGTGATGTAATGAGCGAGGCAACTTCATTCGTCTTACTATCATCGTCGGTGAACGGGCGTATGCTCGGCATCTACTATCTATCGCGTGTGCGTATATATTGATATTTGTTTTGGCTTTATAAAGACATAGTGCACACCACTGAGAGCCGATTCTCTATTTGCGGCTAGACTCGTCGATATACCAGCTCTGAGCCGCGGGTTAGCAATTGAATCTTGACGAACAGTACTTGCACCGGTTATGTCTGTACCCTTGTCATCAATCGCAGATATCAGACACACTAATTAGCCAGGTCATCACATCGTATGTTTTCGTATCACAGTGAGCTCTGCATGATATCCACAGCAAGTCTGCACCCATTTACGCACACGCATACAAGCGACTGCTGTGCCATGTTCCGGTCGACCGAATCATATTTGTGGAGAATTTGGTCACGTGATTGGGGCACTTGTCAGTCATTATTGATACTCAAATCTGCACGTTCTGAGTTGTCGAGAGTGATATACTGATATATCGCTCAGTAGCCTGATGAATATGAAACATAACTGTCATATATATCTCTTCTTAATGATACTAACGAGTGTGTATGCCCTCCAAACGCGAACTTGTCGGTAATCCCTCTCGAAGTAGTGGTTTGAATTGGTCAGAAATTCAGTGGGGTCGCATCGGTGCATTTCTAATTGGCGTCAGCTTTTATATTGTGATACCTTCTATCTTCAATTCTGATCAGGTATCACCGCCGATAACTGCGGTTACTTCGGTAATTCCGATAATACTGTTATACTATAGTTTCACACAGATCAGTTGGCAAAAAACACTGAGAGTAGGCGTCGGCATGGCTATGGTTAGCTTAGCTGGGATGTATCTCCTATATTAGTCTGTGAGTCAAAATGTTCGGCAATAACTACTGGACATTGAGTACCAGTTCTATTAGATAACTAGATAAGCAAATCATGGTTTTCAGAACACTCAACAGAGGGCTAATCTAAATAATTAGTAGTGACTGAGGAATCTTCATCGCTTTCATCGAAGACAAAAGCACGACAGACCCTTAGCGAAGCTCAAACATGTACACTGGCAACAGCATCACAGGACGGCGTCCCTGAAGCGGCAACAATCCGATTTGTTTCCGATCAGAATCTTGATATGTATATTACCACTGAGTCGATGTACCGAAAATATGAAAATATGACAGTTAATCCACGGGTTGCGCTTGTCGTCGATGGGTCACAGTATAATTTACAATTAGAGGGAGTGGCAACAGAGGCGCATGGTGAGACTGCTGAGTTTATCAAACAAAAATATACAGAGAAATACGGATCGAGTAAGTATCTTAATAATGATGATAGTGTGTTTTTCGAGATCATCATCGATTGGGCTAGACTTCTTGTCGATGGTCAATTTCCACCAGAGTTTGAGATGGTAATTGGGAGTACTGATTCGGATCCACATAGGGTCACAGCAGGTCACGACGAGAGATAATCAACTTAGTTGGAGGCATAATGCAAAGTGGGGTCACTCAGGTGCTGAGCCTCATATTCGTAAGTAGCGATATGAATAGCATTTAGATATGCAACCGTACAGGTTACATCACTATTTGTGATTACTTGAACCAGTGTGAGCAATGACGGTCATACCAGAAGCTAATCAACTATTCTCAATGAGAAATTCTCTAAGCGATTCAGTAACTTCAGCTTCGGCGTGCGTATCACTGAGAATCTCATGTAATGCATCGGCGAGCATCGTGACTGAGTTATCATCGAATTGTGCTTCAACAATCTGGCGATCCCCATGAAGTCGTATTGTTTTGATCGTCAGTGTGTCGTGAATGACCTCAGTTTTTTCAGCGAATCCAGCCTCAGAAGGGTAATCATGATCAAGACGATCTAGTCCGACAGGCGTGATTGAGTATAGTCCACGATCGACTTCTGTGACAAGACCAGCCGCACACAATTGCGCTAATGTCTCTAAGACGATCTCATCATCAAGGTCACTTTGTTGATGAATGTGATGAGTATTAGCCCGTCCATGAGCGAGCACCTGTAAGATACTTGTTTCAGCATCATCCTGCGTCATCAATATACGCTGTTTTGTTTTCAGACATGTCGGTATTACCATTTTCTGTCATCCATATCAGCCCTCTTCTATCATCTGGATCCTTCCAATTCTGTTGAGATTGTGAGAGGTACATGCAGTAATTCGATTATTACATTCTGTATCTGAATGTAGTCTAATACAAATAGAGCGATGAAGAGATATTTTTATGACTGTCTCTAATATGTAGATCGGGCACGGTGGTTTTTTGAGTTGACCACATATGTGTATCTATGTCTGAAGAGGTCTCTCAAGATGTATCAGGGCGCAACGTGGCTGATACCGCTGACGCTGATCTTGATCTTGATTGGCTTACACTTGAAGAGGGTGAATCAATCCAGTGGGTCAGCACGCCACATCAATACAGTATGATCCCTGCATTTGTGATTGGTATCCCGCTGTCAATTATTCTCATTGGAATCCCAATCATTGTTGGTTCATATCTTCGGTATACGAATACAAATTATGTTATCACGAATCGTGGACTGTATAGTAAACGTGGAATCATATCTATGAACGTCCAGCAGATTGGGTTTGAAAAGGTTCAGAATACATCGTACTCACAATCAGCTCTCGGCTCATCATTAGGATATGGATCTGTTGATATTAGTACAGCCGGTGGGTCAGGCGTCGAACTCCAATTTCGTAGCATCCCGAACCCAGCGTCAGTACAAGAACTGGTCGCGAGGGAGATCGATACTCGACGACAGGGTGATTCAGACTCGACATCAAATACCGACGACGTGCTAGATGCAATTCTTCAGGAACTCCAGACAATTCGTTCGGCAGTGACTGATGATGAGACTAATAGCGATACTGAGGGTATCCGCCTCGCCGGCAATCACACATCGGCAAAACAGGTGTCGGATAATGAGGATAGTGAGGATCGATGAGCGACAAGTGGCGATTTCTATTCGATGATGAGCGCATCGTTTGGCAGGGAAGTCCCCGATTCTCAGCAGCTGCCGATAGCATCGGAATTGGTGTCAGCATTGTTATTTTCGCCCTTGTAATGGCAGTCATCGTAGATATACGACTCGTTCTAAGTGGTATGCTTGGCATTGGCGTTATCATATGGGCGATACGCCGGGTACAACAGACAGAATATATTGTTACAACTCGAGCAATCTGGCTGAAGCGTGGTGTAATTAACAAAACTGTGCGACGGATTGAGTTATCGAAGGTGCAGAACACGGCTTACAGCCAACCCGTCACTGGGTCGTTGTTTGGATATGGGACAGTAACCATTGAGGTTGCTGGTGGAGGCGATTTACAATTTCGACGAATTGATAACCCAGAAGTGGCACGTGAAACAATCACTAATCGGATCGGGAATACGAGTGAGAGAATCCCAGGGTCAAACGATCAGTGGCGTTCGGTGCTACAGCTCGTCCGTGAGATCCGAGTTGCAGTCGAATAGCTATCTCAGTATGGTAGAGATTAATTAAGAGGTGACATTCCGAGTAGCCTGGAGTGACTGCCCCTCCAATATCGATTTATCAATCCGTCCAATCCTGAAATCCCCTCGTCAGCTACCACGGGTGAAGCCGCGCCGTAGGCTTCCGCGCTGCTACCGCTGTGACTTCGGCTCTCTCGTACTAACATGAAATTATGATTCGGTTTCGGTACATGTATGCGTGTATCGCTATTGATTGACATCTTCCAACGCCTGAAGACACGGGTATTCTCCTTGTGTTCTATAATAGAGTTCTCTGAGTGACAGTTCTGGACCATCGCACAGTAGGATTTTGATTGAGTAGACATACAATATAACTATGCAATTCAAACAGAGAATCCGTTCATATTATGCTGCACTTCGTGCCGGTGATCCTCTTGGTGAATTCTTTGCAGATGAGGACTCAATTGTCAAATTCGGCATTTCAGATCGGCTTGCCGGTGGAAGCGCAATTACTGAAGGGCTCAGCACACAGACAGACCGGACCACGGATTGGGTTGTTGACAGCAAGAATCTCATTGTATATGATGCAAGTACTCATGCATGTTTCAGTGACGAGGTTCGACTTGAGTGGACTGATACAGTTGAAGATGAGCGATATGAGTTCGATACACGCTGGAGTGGAACGCTTGAACTGAAGAATTCTGATACTGAGGCGAGTGAAGATGATCTGATTTTTATTGGCATGCATGTGAGTACCCCTCGGTTCTTTCGATAGATATCCCTGAGCTAAGACGCAGTTATCAACTGATTCGATAGTAATAGATTACAATATGAACTCATTTAGTGTGAATAGTAATGTGCATTAATCCCAATATTTTACCGGCGGTAGCACTTGATCATATACATGGGATCAGCACTTGAGCAGGCGGAGTCTGAGCCATCGACAGGGATAGTAGGTTCAAAACTTGAAATGACGGTAATTGGGTTGTTGACGATCACAGCAATCACACACTTATACGCTGGTGTTAATCAGGCGATAATCCCACCGCTTCTTCTTGCAGGACTCGGCTTTCTCGGTGGCATCGGACTCTACATTCGAGGGACCAGACGACATTTACTGACGATAGCTGCTATTCCATACACAGCAGTGCAGATTCCACTTTGGTTTGTCATCAAATCTGGAAACTTTACTCCATTAGGCTATCTTGATAAAGCTGTACAAGTCCTCTTGATCATCGCATTGGTCGTCTTGGTCTTTCGACAACGCAAGTAGTCATCTCATATACGAGTTAGATATTCCACGTAGTCGATGAGCGATCATATCGACACTGCTCTTAGCACAGTAACGCGCTAGTGGATCAACTCTGACCGTTCTGTTGAGAACACCGCATTTTGATCACTCACTGAGTATGTGTCCGACTGAAAGGAAATACTGCGATAAATAAAACCGAGAATAGGTCCGATTATAAATCACCACCGAGCATGACGATCAATAAATTTTCAATAGACGAGGCAACCAGATATATAGAACGTATCATCGATGAGGTCAGTAATGCAGTTATTACCGATCGCTCATTTTTAGAGACAGTTACCGCTGGGTTACTCGCTCGTGGTCACGTCTTAGTTGAGGACGTGCCTGGAACTGGAAAAACACTCACTGCAATCGCGTTGGCAGACGCATTAGGACTTGAGTACAATCGAATTCAGTTCACACCAGATCTTCTACCAAGCGACATTACCGGGACAGATGTATTTAATGATCAGACAGGTGAGTTCAGTTTTCAACAGGGACCGATCTTCGCTAACGTTATTCTGGCTGATGAAATCAACCGTGCCCCACCAAAGACACAATCAGCATTACTTGAAGCGATGGATGAACAGCAGGTAACTGTCGGTGGTGACACATACTCACTTCCAGAGCCGTTTTTCGTTATTGCAACACAGAATCCAGTTGAGCAGGAGGGTACATTTAGTCTACCTGAGGCTCAACAAGATAGATTTATACTCAAAGCGTCAATCGGCTATCCAAGTCGTGACGGTGAACTTGAACTGATTAATCGCCGCAGTAATCGACAAATAACAACACCTGAGGTTGATTCTGTCATCGATCCTGAACAGGTTCCAACACTTCGACAGACACCCGAATACATCTCAATGCGTCTCAACGTTCGTGAATATCTCATTGATATCGCTCGTCAGACTCGCAACGATGATCGTGTTGAGGTTGGCGTCTCACCACGTGGGATCCAGCGATTCTATGAAGCTGCGCGTGCCCGTGCTGTTATTTCTGGACGGTCGTATGTGACACCAGATGATGTCAAAACAATAGCTTCAGCAGTGATTACACATCGCCTTGTTTTGACCTCAGAAGCTACAATTCGAGATGTCAAACCTGAAGCAGTGACTCGTTCCGTGCTTGATGCTGTTGAGGTGCCCGCTGCTCAAGGCACAAATTAACTTTTGGGTGATATAGCAGTATGGATCAACAAGGAGTTCTCAGCGTTTTTACAGTCATAGTCATAGTCATCCTCGCAATATTGTCAGAAGTATCAGTACCGCTGGCACGAGAACAACCAGCCCAGTGAGTGCACCGTCCCGAGAGGCAGACAACCGCATAACAGTTGACTGGAGACCCCATGCGATACCGATTCCAAGTACTGCAATAGTAGTCGTATTAATACTGTGTAGTATCGTCACGCGGGTGCCACTATCAGTTCCGAGTTCAGACTGAGCTGTGACTCCATGACGATTT
>KB659956.1_pt35 | contig 75494 bp, 62 predicted proteins | sample 558768 | NCBI scaffold set KB644980.1 | reverse complement strand
CCTCCTCAAGCATCGTATCCCGTGCCATCTCACTGACTCATCCGGGCAACACTGATACAGTCGTATCATGAGTCATCCGCGCGAATGACCTCTCTTCAGCTTCATCAAGTGCGTTACAATGCGTCTGAGTGTCGACAATCGTGGTCGACATCACCACCCTCGATTCGAGCAATCAGAGGCTGTGAAACACTGCCATCTCGGCGAGTGAACTCTGTGTCAACTCAAGTTCATCTCGGCGTTGTTTGAGGTCCTCTCTAGTCGGAAGTTCCATGCGTGTGATTACCCGAAGTTATACGAAAGTGTTTCGGGCAGGCATCTGAGCATAACTATATTATTCAATACCGCCCGCAGGCGAATGCTACGGACTGAGGGGTAACCCTCATGCTATCAGTCGTTGGTAATATGATCGGTGTTTCTATCCAAACCCACACGCAGACTGAGTTCACCTGGAACGCCTGTATGTGCGTTCCGCTGCAACTTCGGAGACAAAAGTCAAATTACCAATAACTGCTGGATCAAACGCTGATGAATCATAGAACGGAGAACAACCCCTACGTTTGCCCTCGGATTGAATATACGATACTCTGAGTGTATTTGACCTGATATTTAAATATAGTAGATAAAAATAATCAGAAATACAACTATTTATATCCGCTCATAGCTGTTATACTGAGCAAACCGTGTGAGCATCCAAACCGAGACCGCTGGAGACCGTGCTCGGAGCGAAAACTGGAATCAGAGTCAGACTGAGCCGCCAATATGAGTCTCTGCGTTTACACCCATCAGCGTATTATTGATATCCTCCTCCGCATGAAGACGCCGTCACGCTGGGTGTGACCGCCCGCCAGACCGTGTTTAGCGACAGAGGAATCCTGAGTGGTGGAGATCACAGGTTTGCAGTCCCACCGAGTCCTAACACGGGAAGAATCCGCGCGGGGTTCACGGACTATGACGAGTGGGGTTGGGTGGGACTGCTGGGAGTGCGACATCTCAGCCCCCGGAACTTTTCTCCTCCATGTTCGGACTCGGAGTTACGTTCGTGGTGCGTGCAATAGTGAACTCCATGCCGACTCTGTGAGCACCGGGCGGTCATCGACTGGTTTCGATTACTGCTTGGTTAAACCGGTGAAGCCGCCATCGTCGGACGAGGGAGAACCACTCGATTTTCGCCTGATTACTATTTCGAATCGAATTGTGTGTCAGTTGGAAGGATCGATTGGAAATCTCGGACAGGCATCGAAACATCGACTGGGTCTGTGTTGTCGGATTCATCTTGGGTTCCTGAGACCACTGGTCTCGGTTCCACACCAGCGATCTGTGATCTCTGCCGACGGCTCAAGCCGTGGGAATTATCTTCGAATCTGTATAACTGAAGCTTCAGAGTGTGACTTCGAGAGAGTTTATTGTGTATCGTCCGCCTCTGTTTCAACACAGTCAATCACGGATAATGGAACATCTCTCAGTGCTCCGCCAACCTCACTTTTTGCAATTCGAGACGCATGCTTCTCACCATCGGCATTGAACACCGTAATCTCCAATAATAATCCAACAAGTGCTGTATCCGCAGCGATAAACGCCGAGTCAAACGGTTCACCACAGGCTGGACACGGTGTTGCGCCCACCTCAACCTCAACATACTCTTTATCGCGATCATTGAGCCGCTTTCCTGCTTCGCTGACAGCAACACCAATAGCGTCATCAATATCGTTGACATCGCGAACGAGCCATGCGGCTTCCATCGCGACAAGATAATTAGTCATACGGATTCATACCACCCAAGACTATCGTGTCTTCCGGTTCAACAATACCATCTCTGAGTGCTGATACGAGCAGAAACAACACATCACTGCGTCGGATGACTCCTCATGCGCTCACATTGTATGGTGGACATACTCGCTTAACGCTTTTCGAATCCCGGCGCGGATGCTATCGAAGACCCATCGATAACTTATGAGGATTACTCAGAAAATGCCAGTGTTTCTGTCTCAATGCCTGACTCTGATCATGTGTGAGATGAGCCTGCTGTGTATTGAGAAAACCACCAGACAGCGACGACAAGGTCTTTCCTGTAAACAGGCAGATTTATATATAGGAGCTACTGGCTGTCACTCGGACGATGATGACAGATTTGTGGCGGGCAACTGCGTTTGTGTGTTATCAAATAGCCGTACTGATTGGTATCGTAGCATTACCGTTTGCGCTCCTGACACGACAATTTGGTCTGACACTCCCCATCGGACGGGTTGTTGATACTGCAGCCCAGACATATGAACAAACAACCGATCAAGACGAGTAATGACGGAAGTTCACTTCTGGTTTGATACCGTATTGTTTAGCCGTTGATTCCGTCGATTATTCACACTCGTCGTTGACGTAGGTCACTTCCAGTGAATGTCGAGTGAGCATACACGAATGACTCACTCATCTGTTTACGCGCAGTATTATCACCCCACTCACGCGCACTCGCGCTAGAGAAGGGTGGCATTTATCACCGGCGGGCAATAAGTAAAATCAATGCGTACGCCCATGAATAATGATATCTCTGGACGACCAGACTCCCTGAATGGTGACCGCGGTGACGTTTTTTCGCCGGAACTTGGTGAGTTCCCGAACGCTGGTGACCGCGCCGATGATATCGGTGATATGGAGACGAAGACTGGAACGACGACAGTCGGATTGAAGACCGAAGATGGTACTGTCCTCGCAACAGACATGCGTGCGAGTCTCGGTCGAATGGTCTCCTCAAAGGATGTCCAGAAGGTCGAAGAGATTCACCCAACTGGTGCATTAACAATTGCTGGGTCGGTCTCAGCCGCACAATCACTGATCAGTTCGATTCGAGCGGAGGTTCGATTGTACGAGGCACGACGTGGTGAAGATATGAGTATGGAAGCACTCTCGACCCTTCTTGGAAACTTCCTTCGCTCAGGTGGCTTCTTTATCGTTCAACCGATTCTCGGTGGCGTTGACGATGAGGGACCACATATCTACAGTATCGACCCTGCTGGATCAATTATTGAAGAGGAATATACCGTCACTGGGTCAGGGAGTCAGTACGCACTCGGTGTTCTCGAACAACAGTATAACGAAGACCTGTCGATTGAAGAAGCAAAGACAGTCGCTGCGCGCTCAATTGAAAGCGCTGTCGAACGTGATCTTGCCTCTGGCAATGGAATTAATGTTTGTGTTGTTACAGAAGACGGTGTTGAGATCACACAGCACGAGGACTTCGAAGATCTTCTGTAAATCGGGAGTCGTCGTCCAATTATCGAACTTACAAGCGTGATCGTAATTTTGAGTTAGATTTGTTTTGTATTTGAGCTTCGACACACTCAGCTCATTATCAACATACCTGTCAGCAATTATAGATCGATGATTGCTCTGTGCAACTCATGACCATTGCAGTGTACTTTTCATCTGGTTAACGGCTGTTGAAACCGTGAGTTTCAGTTTCTGTTTCGCTATTCGAAGGGGAAGGGGAAGCAGAACGCGCACATATGCGTTCCAGTTGAACTGAGTCTGAGTGTGACCTCAGAGGAAAACAGCGTTCGGAGTGCCACCGACTATTAAACAACAGTGCGATCATCACAAGACAGCGTCGGGTGATAACCCAGGCTGGTTTGGATAGATTGATGAGTACTGTAAATTGCTCTAGGGTGGATATCTTGTTATAAAGCGGCAACAGACAAATAAATGGACTTTCGTTCGGCTAGATATGTTACTTCCAGGCTAAGAATGATTCATCAAGCAGTGTTTCTCGTTGTTCCTTCACGTATGCGCGCTGCATTTCTGCGACAGCAGTAGCGAAGTCTGCACCATCAGTGAGGTGATCACGCACCTGCTCAACCTTCCAACTCGCTGGTGTTGTTTGTGTGTTAACACGATGTCGTAATGGTTCAACATATGTCTCTGCGGTTGATTCAGAACAACCACTGGCGGTCAGTCCGTCAATCGCATGTGCAAAAATATCATCATAAATCGCTTCTTGCTCAATTGTCTCGACACCATCATTACAGATCCATCGTTGTCGGCTGTCAAGCCCAGATCGCATCGCAGCGTAGAAATTTTCGCGTGCAGTCGACCAACTTTGATTGACAACAGGATGCTCTCGTCGTGGAAGACTCTTCATCAACCCAGCGAATGTTGCTTGGAATGCCATCGAATCACGAACTGTTGGTTGTGCAGGGAGTGGGCGGAACTCAATCCGGGCGTTCGCCGATGATCGTGATGCGCCATCAAACACAGGTCGTATCCATCGCCAGTATGTCCCATGCTTTCGTCGCAATGTGGCGAAATTATCATCAAATCGGTCACCACGAGGGACTGGCATTGGAACAATCGTTGCATCGTTTGCCACCCGGTCGACTGCATCCTCAATCGTCTCAAGATCTCGTGGGAATCGGACTTTCTCGGCGTCAGAAGTGTTCAACACCGACTCAAAGACATGGATCCTGTTTTCAGCATGTCCATCGGCAAGGATCTGTTGTGCGCCAACATCATCGTATACATCCGGTGGGAAAAACGGTGAGTTGACCCCAAGGGCAAGCAACGGTCCAGCAATCCGAAGGGCATAATTGAAATATGTCGGTAAGTCAGCAGCATGAGCGACCTGGAAATGTGGTTGGATCGAACTAATCAACGACTCCGGCATTACTGTATCAGCCGAGAGTGACACGTGCGGTGCATCAAGCGTCACTGTGTCCGGAACCCGTGGACCATTCGCCATGGCATGATACCGCACCGACCCGCTCATATTCGTTGCAATTCGGACACCACCGTCATTCACACTATTTGTGAGGTATTCTTGTGCCGTTTCACCTGCTGGTGGAATAGTCCACAGTCCATCGCTGACCAGTCGAATCCCCTCAGCGCTTGTACACTGTAGCGCCGCTCGAAGTTGTGCACGAACCTCTGATTCTTGTGCATGCAATCCACTTTCATTCAGTGGCTGTGGATTTGTTGTCATCTCTGCGTTGTGCAATCCAAGTTCTTTTTCAAATCCAACGTGCTCGAGTAAGCGCCGTGGAACGCGCATCAATCCATAAGTATCACCATCATCGGACGCTGCCCACCGACCATCGGCAACTGCATAAAATTCGTACTCCAATCCAATGATAGCTTGATGATTGTCGAAGGTGCCTGCTGCAAGTTCATTCTTTACAACGTCCGCATCCGCCAATGCGCGATCGTTGAAGCCCTCTGCATCGACGGCAAGGGCGTCACGAACCTCTGCCGCCAACTCATCAGTCATACGCGACGATGGACGACCCGACGGCTTGAATCCGGTGGATTGAGCCTGGCATATTCGCATTAATCTGAGCGAAGAACGCTGTGAGTACTCGCCCAGCGACGCCTACTCAGTCGGTCCCGAGACAGCTTTGTGTCTCAACCTGGATACCACGAGCCGCTGCACTCTTTTGACAGTAGTCGTGAGAATAGACATTGATGAAGTTTGAGGATTTTGCTGAGCATGTTATTACAATTGAGGCTGAACCTGCGGATTTAGAGACTGTGTCGCTTGTCAGTGAATTATTTATCAGGGCTGGAAATGAAAGCGAGGAGACGCTCAGCACCGTTGTGCGATTTGTGAAGGGAACAGTATTCCCCGCATGGTCATCACAAACGCTTGATGTTGGACCCGCTTTATTACATGAAACGATTGCTCAGGCTGCTGGACCGAATATTGACTCGGCGGATGTTGAGAATCGTCTTGCAGATTATGGCGAGATTGGGGCTGTCGCAGCGAGTTATGACCTGAGCGGGCAGCGGGGATTATCTGCATTCACCACATCTACGTCAGATCCGCTCACTATCACTCGCGTCAATGACACTCTCCGTGCGGTCGCATCAGCAAGTGGTGATGGAAGTGAAAGCCGTCGTCGTGACCTCCTTTTCGGATTATTCTCCAAGGCATCATCATCAGAGGCTCGCATTCTCGCACGACTTACCCTCGGTGAAATGCGAATCGGGGTTGGAACCGGAACTGTTCGTGATGCGATTATTTCGAGTTTCATCCAACCACCGACAGATAATGACATAGAATCCGCAAAAACTCATGAAGATGCCCAACCGGCTCCTGTTGCGTCTCAATCACAAACAGACAACACAGATGTGAGCATATCCGAGGATGAACAAACTGAACGGAGCAATCCCGATTCGTCCGCCAACTCAGACTCGGCTGCAGTTGTCGAGCGTGCATTACAGGTATCGAATGATTATGGCATGGTTGCCACTGTTGCACGAAATCAGGGACGAGCAGGGCTCGCGGATATCAGTCTTGAGATCGGGCGACCAATTCAAGCGATGCTTGCACAGGCAGCGGACAGCGTCGACGCAGTTGATACGTGGGATGCGGTGGCTGTCGAGACGAAATTCGACGGAGCGCGAGTGCAGATACACACAGATGGTGAGTCAGTTTCATTGTACTCACGTAATATGGAGAATGTCACCGATCCGCTTCCAGAGATTGTTGAGTTTATTTCTCAGAGAGTGACCGTCCCAGCGATCCTTGATGCTGAAGTCGTCGCTGTGAGTGATGACGGTAACCCCTTGGCGTTTCAGGAAGTCCTTCGTCGGTTTCGACGCAAATACGATATTGATGCAATGCGTGATTCTGTCAGTCTCAACGTGTATGTTTTTGATTGCCTCCATGTTGATGACACTGATTTACTTGATATGTCTCTTCGTCAGCGGCGAGACAAACTCCGTGGCTTATTCAAAACGACTGATGCGCTTTCGCCATTCCAAATTACCACCGAGACTGATGTGATTGCGCAGGCACGGACACAAGCACTTTCAAATGGACATGAAGGTGTCATGTTGAAAGATCCTGACTCAACATACAACCCGGGATCCCGTGGACAACACTGGCTTAAGCACAAACCCGATGTTGAGACACTTGATCTCGTTGTTACCGGTGCTGAGTGGGGTGAAGGTCGGCGTGCGAATGTGTTTGGGACATTTGTCGTCTCCGCACGGACAACAGCAGATGAACCACAGTTTGAACCGCTGGGGAAGGTCGCAACGGGACTTACAGATGACCAACTCGATGCCCTGACCGAGCAGTTGCGTCCACATGTTCGTTCAGAAGATGGACAGACAGTGATGATTGAACCTGCGATTGTCGTTGAGGTTGGATATGAGGCGATCCAACGCTCACCAACGTACACTTCTGGATTTGCTCTCCGATTTCCACGTGTTGTTGGGATTCGTCACGACAAAGCAGTGAGTGACGTTGATTCACTTTCTCGTGTTAGGCGTCTCACAACGGATGAATAATCTGATCGAAACGATGAAAACTCACCGCTCTGTTCTATGCTCTCTCATCTCAGGTTTCATACACACTCGGTAGAATCGTTTTGTGTCCAATCATGTGGCGTCGCTCAATCACATGAGAGAATTGAATCACAGGGTGAAAGTGCGGATACCGATATCAATGGTGAGATGTCTATCACTATATCCGTGAGCACACGCTCCAGAGAACTTTTTACGACGGTTTCTTGAGTACATATTATGACTGTTCGTGTCGAATCTCTCAATATATCATGGCTCGGATACGCAACCGTCCGAATTGAGAGTGCAGATGGATTTGTGATGTATATTGACCCCGGTCGGTATGATGTTCTTGATGACTACTACGCTCATGATGGTGACCTCGTGGTTGTGACACATAACCATCATTATGATTCTGATGCTATCAGACAGGTCGCCGCTGAGACGGCAACTATCGTTGCATTCGAAGCTATCGCTGCAGAGCAGATTGACCGCGATGTCACAGCCGTTTCAGAGCTTCCATACGATATCATCCGCGTTGACGCTGAATCGCATTGTGTTGTCGGTCCGGTCGACATTTGGAGTCTTCCAGCATACAATAAGCCGGATGGACCGACTGCAGACGCAGATGGATCTGTCGTGCACCCACGTGGGTGTGGCTGTGGATATCGTCTCTCAATAGACAATCTCTCGATTTTCTGGCCTGGCGACTCAGACGTGCTGAGTGGATTTCACCGACTGCCAGTCGATATTTTCTTAGCGAATATTGGAGGAAGCGTCGTTATGGACCGTCATGCGGCAGCCTCTCTCACTGCTGCGCTTAATCCCCAACTGACGATTCCAATTCACTATGATACTATTGATCTGCTTGCCACTGACGCTGATGCATTTGTCGTTGATGTCGCACAACAAAACTGCCCGGTTGTTATCGAGGATCCAAACGAACGACCTGTTTGAGCCCCAGTGTGGGTATAACCATCATAACGACAATACATGACATATGACATGATCAGTGCCCGTCTTGGGACTCGTGATAGTGATGATATTATTCTATTGAAAAGGAGACGATACAGCACTGCTCAGTTATTTATACCCATCTCATGAGAATCGGAGAGATTACGCAGTATCCTGCGTAAATTCGACCAGATGGTTCACGCTTCCATTCGCACCGACTGTGGCTGCGTTCTGTAGTGCGGTTTGAACAAACTCTACACCGTCCGCTACAGCTGTTTCAAGCTCAACGCCGTGTGCAAGTCCCGCAGCAATCGCACTTGCAAGTGTACATCCAGAGCCATGGGTATGCGCCGTTGCAACGCGGTCACCGGTCACTGTAAGTTGTGTTCCTGCATTCGCAGTAATGAGTATATCCTGAACGGTATTGTCATCATTTTCTACATGACCACCCTTGAATAATACCGCATCGACGCCCCAATCAAAGAACTGCTCAGCCGCACGCTCACGCGCTCCGGCAGTATCAGGCCACACGCCGGTGAGTGCCTCTGTCTCATCGGCATTTGGTGTCAGAAGCGTTGCATGTGCGAACAGATCAGTGTATACATCAATTGCATCTTCTGCGAGCAGTCGATCACCTGATGTTGCTACCATGACGGGATCAACGACAACTGGTCCATCATATCCGCTGAGACAATCGTCAACGGTCTCGATGGCTTCAGCAGTAGCTAACATACCAAGTTTCACTGCGTCAATATCGATATCTTCAGTGACTGATTCATACTGCGCGCGAATCTCTGCGGGTGGGAGAACGTGTGTTGAATCGACACCTTGTGTATTCTGTGCTGTTGTCGATACAATGACGGACCCGCCGTATACGCCAAACCGCGTCATTGTCTTTAAATCTGCTTGAATCCCAGCCCCTCCACCGGAGTCACTGGAGGCAATCGTAAGTGCGTACGGTAATTCTGCGGTCGTTTCGCTCATATATTATCTATCATTGTTTCACCACATTATATTATGTTTCGCTGTGCTGCAGTAGGTTACATCACACTGCACTGCGCTACACTGCATCGCATCGCGTTACGTTGATATACTGATTCATCGAAGGTGTCTTTCTCTTCTCTCTGCAGCTCGATTGAAACTTTCCTGTGTATATATTCGCAATGAGGAGAATAGAGACGGCTTGTGTTTTCTCGGCGGGTGCTGACGAATGCGGAGATGCTACTGAGAGTCTCTCACCGCACTCATATCCGCGAGATAACCTCATCTGCCCGAAAGGGTATTGAGTGACGGTGTCTCTCTGAGTGTGTAATAGCATTCAGATTGTTACTCTCATGTGTGATATCCTGTCTCTGTCTATGACACCGATACAACGGAGACCTACTCAGTTCACTTCCGCGAGCACACGGTTAATTCGGCTATCGATATCCATAGTGGCTATCATCTCAGGGTCGGTTCCAGCCGCAGCATCAAGAACCGTTGTCTCATAGCTTGCCGGACCAGCATAGTCACCAAACTCACCATTCGCTGCGGCTTCGCCTGCGAGCCCAAATGCAATCGTCCCCGTGAGCGCGGCTGTTAATGAATCATCGAGCGCGCCACAAAATGCAGCAATTGTTCCACCGAGCATACATCCTGTTCCAACGAAAGTCCCGAGCATTTCATCGCCGACAGTCAATTCAAATGCTGTTTCTGCTGTTGCGACGATATCAGTTGTTCCTGAGGCAACAACGACTGCCCCTGTACGTTGAGCACACGCCATAGCCGTCTCAGCCGCATCAGGATGTTCACCAACCGACTCAACTCCCCGAACCTCGGCATTTTCACCAACTAACGCTGCGATTTCACCCCGATTTCCATTGATCACATCGATATCGAGATTAGTGCTTAACCGCTCTGCAACTCGTGATCGTGTTGTTGTCGCACCAGCACCAACTGGGTCAAGGACCAGTCCCGCATCGTGTTCAGAGGCTGCCTGCCCAGCAGTCATCATTGCCTCCTCACCCGTTTCACTTACTGTTCCCATATTCAAAAGACATGCCTCTGCAGCATCAACCATCTCATCGAGTTCTCTTACGTCATCCGACATCACCGGTAACCCGCCCCAGTGTAAGATAACGTTCGCAACCTGATTCACTGTCACATCATTTGTAATGGCGTTGACGAGTGGTGTCGCCTGGTCGAGTTCTTTGAGTGCTGTCTGGACAGTTACGCTTGTTTCTTCGACGAGTGTTGTGGTATCTTCACTCATTATGCTGATGGCTCCTCATTGGCTAGCTGGCTTTCTGTACTGGCTTTCTCGACCGACTCTTGTAGCTTACGTGTCGCTGCAGTTGGATCGTCAGCGGTCGTAATTGCAGAGACAACTGCCACGCCATCTGCGCCTGCTCGGATGACTTCCGTCGCGTTCGATGGTCTAATACCACCGATTCCAACGACTGGGATCGAAACTGCATCCGTAATCGCAGTCACAGTCTCGGGACCGATCTCGGCGCTCTCAGCCGTGACATCCTTCGTGCCTGTTTGGTACACAGCCCCAACACCAAGGTAATCTGCGCCGATATCTTCAGCCTTCCGGGCTGCTGTTGGCGTCGAGACTGAACGCCCGATGATTGCGTCCTGACCGAGAACTTCCCGAGCAGCCGCGACTGGAAGATCTTCATCACCGAGATGAACACCATCAGCGTCAACCGCAGCAGCAAGATCTACGCGATCGTTCACGAGAAAAGTCACCCCTGCCTGAGCAGTTTGCTCACGAACTGCCTGCCCAATCTCATACCGTCTCCGAGCAGTTGTCTCCTTCTCACGCAACTGGACAACATCAACCCCCCCATCGATAGCCGCCTCAACAATCTCGGTTGTCGATCGCCCGGCTGAGCGGTCTTCCTGTGTCACAAGATATGTTTGCATCGACGTATTCATCCGTAATATTATATATTCATATCTCACTCAAAAAATGTGTTGGGCAATTCAGTGTCTTATTCCTTTTTTACGATTCCCGAATATGAGTTGCTGGCACTGTGATCTTTGCAATCCAAAACAGAACGTAGCAAACTAGCTTTTGAGTCTGAGGTGTGCAAATCGATAGAGACAGACACATTTCACTCGTGTCGATGACCGTTATGCATACTTGATTTCGAGGTCGTGTCTCATTACAGCTTGATCTAGCAACTCGACATCACATCCGACAGAAGCCGTGATATTCCTACAAAAATGAGCTGAATTACATATACATATACACATACATCAACGAACGAGTGTCCCGACGATTCAATGGTTTTGACCGTGATTATAATATTCCCATATCAGTCAGTCGCTCTGGGAGATATGTTTCAGTCACGAAATCAAGTCCACGGGACGCAAGCGACTGCTGTTCGGCCTTCTTTTCGATATCTAATTGCAATTCAATCTGTTCAGTCCAATATTCTGATTGGAATCGTGGATCCTCAAGCTCAGACTCAAGCGCGTTCACATCAGAGTCCGCAAGTGGATCGGTTGGAAGTTCATATTCGACAATATCAGTCGGTTGAATCCCAATGAATCGTGCTTCTGGCGTTGCAAGATACTCTGAAAGATGTGCGGACTTAATCGAGCCGTATGCGACTGATCCATAGATTCGATACGACCAGGGGTCACCATCAGTAAACACAACAACGGGAACGCTCAACTCATCATGAAGTCGCTTTGTAATTCGTCGTGTTGCTCTGGCAGGCTGCCCTTTCAGATGCACAATAAGACAGTTGTACATGTCATCGAATCCATTCTCAATCAACCGATCACGCATGCCCCCAGTTTCGACACAGAGAACGAAATCAATGTCATGATCAAGAAAGTCGATTGTGTCTGGGTTGTTCGGAATCTGATATCCGCCCTCGCCAACGTCCTCCTGACAATGAATTGCTCGCTCACCTCGCCGAGTCTGTTCGCGTAATTCGAGTGGTCCCATCAGTGTTGCACCAGACTCCTCAGGTCGCATATGAAAGTCTTCGCGCGTTACCTGTGAGACAATCTCAAGATCTTCAACGAGTTGATTCGATTCATCCTGATCAGAAAACTGCGCCTCTTCATTGTCCCACGACTCAGAGAGATAATACAACTCACGAAGCGTCGACGACCTATCCTCTTCAAGTTGGTCGACGAGAAATTCAATCGTATATGCTGCTTTGAGTAGCTTTCTGGCTCCACGAACGCTATTTGCCGAGCGTGTTGAGGTACGATCGCCATATACCCAGACTTCTGAGTCTTCATCAAAGACGATATTTGTCTTTGTTCGCGTTGGAATCTCCATCGCTGGAATTTCTCCACTCTCGAACTGATCATAGAACTCTGCGGCGAGATCAATGAGTCGCTCCTGTGCGAGCTCCTCGTCTTGTTTTGTACTCATAATATACTTCTTTGGGTTGTTTCGGTTTCAATCATGATTGATATTGTACTCACGATAGAGGTACGTTTCTTCTTTGTCTGTGCTAATTTTGCTTTGCATACTCGTTGTGTTATTGCTTGGCGTCACTCGGGTGAGGCTGTCATTGATCAATACAGAGAGGTGAATATCTGTCATAGCAGTCATAAACTCTGAGAGAGTCGTCCGTGCCTGCGACTGCAACTGCGACTGTGAGTTAGATATATCTCTGACTAAGAGATGTCCCTCATGCATCAATGGTCAATTTCTCCGTTTCGACATCATCGACATCAAGCTCAAATGACGCATTCGTTGGAACTTCATATGTCACAGTCGCCGATTCACCAGCAGCAACAGTTGGCTCCCACGTCAGGAAGTACTCACCCTCGAGTTCGACAACTTCCATCTCCGCTGGAATTGTCTCCGGTTTGGAATCAACGATATCAGTCAGCGTTGGTGATTCCTGACGGTCTGAGTAATTCTGCACCGTCAATGTGACCGACCCATCATTGACATCGCGTTCAACACTGACGTTGTTCATGATTCGCGCGAGTGCATTATCAATGTCGGGTCGATCATTTTCTGTTACGTCTGCGAGTTTATTCGCCATCTCCGGAAGTATCCGCCCAAGTACATCCTGCTTTTTTCGCCGCTTTTGCATCGATCGGCGTTTATTCAGATACGATTTCAGTTCGCGTGACGCCTCTCGAACGGCGAGTTCAATCTCATTTTCAATCGCTGGAATGTTTGCTAGTGCGTCCTTTGATTCGCTTGTGAACGGCACATTTGTCGATGCTACATGAATCATCACGACTGCTGGTCCGCGTGGCATTCCAGACCCACCAGGCTGATCAAGTCCATAGTTTCGCCACCCGATTGACTTGATGACATCTGTTGTTGCACATGCGCCCCGTTGATAAACCAATGGAACGCGGTTCGCAAATCGGAGAAGTGAGATGTTTCCCCCTTCGAGTTCACCACCATAGGCAACTCCAGCCTCAACAACGAATGGATCACCACCATGAACCTCTGCATCTCGCGTCGCGGCTGCATAAAAATCAGCATCAAACTCCTTTCGTAGCCCCGCCTCAACGAGATCTGCTGTAATAGGCGAGAGACAATCCGTTGGTGGCGCCAGGATATCTGTTGATCGCATTGCTTCGAGCAACTCTGAGGCAATATTACGGTCGTCTGCAACGGTTTGAACTGCTGGTAATTCATCCTCAACGGTCTGCATTGCCGTCCACACTGCATCAACCACGTTCTCACGAGCAGTCTCGCCGAATGACACCTCCTCAGAAACAATCATATCTGCTGATCGATCGACATACTCACGAACTGTGTCTCGTGTCGCACGAAGGGATCCGGAGCCATCAGCGAACTTTGCCGCAATCCGGTCTGCGACACCTCGGACTGTTGTATGGTCTTTTTGCGTACTTGTTGCATCTGCGACGAGCGGATAGATGTCATCATCAATATGTGTGGTTAATACATCCCATGCTGCATCAACTGCATTCTCTCGGACGGTCGCGCCAAATGTCGTCTCGAACTTATCCTCGATGTCTTCAGCGACTGTGTCAACAATTCCAGCGAGCTCACTTCGTGTCGTCCCAGATCGTTGATTAAGCGTCTTCGCAACACGGTCTGCGAACGTGGCAGTTGCAGACGCACCTTTGTTTATGACTGCAGCGTCGATGACCGACTCAAGTGAGGATGACATTTGATCATTATCATTCTCATTTCATCACCGTCAACATCACTCTCATCAGTCTCACCGGTACTGTTTGGTATCGTTTCTGGAGCAGACATCGGGAGTGCCCGACCAAAGTGACGGTCGCGAAACCGATCAAGAATTTTTGTTGCTGTTTTTGACCCAACACGGGTGAACTCCTCACGAAGGAAGCCTGACACGGAGTATGATTCCGTTGCTTCAAGCATTTTCAACAGCGTTCCCAATTCGACACCATGTGGATGTGGTCGAATTTCTTCAGTCTGTGCCGGCAGTTCAGCACCATCGACCCGTTCGTACTGACGAGGCTCCTCAAGCCCGGGTTCATCAAGGGTAATCCGTGCATGCGGATTAACAACTGCTGTATGTTTCACATAATCACGAAGTTGCCCGCGAGCTCGCATGTTCGCCTCCATCTCTAGTTCGATCCGTGTGCCATGTGTCGGTGATAACGATGCAGCACCAGGGTCACGCTCTTGATCAGCACTTACCTCAGGCTCGTTCGTGTCTGTATCAATAATGAGCTCAAAATATTGTGCTGTATCGGAACTTTGCGTTCGTGTCGTTATCTTTGCTGGTTTCCCTGATGTAAGCTGTGAGTACAGCACTGCTGCAGAAATCCCAATACCTTGTTGTCCACGGCTGTTTTTGACACAGATTGCTCCATCATTTACCGTCACAAAGTTCTCATCATGACCGCTTGCACCAGGCACTGAGATATCATACACATATGGTGGTGCATCAATCTCCTCGACATTGCTCACTGATAATAAACAAAGATCGCCGGTATCATGCTGGTGGTCTGATTCGGTGCCAGTCCCCACATCACTCTTCGTGTCAAACTCAGCCTGCGTCTGATTGACCGATACGTGATATATCGTTGTTTGTGCGCTCTCACGTGTGAGATCACCGGAGTGCGATGTCTTTGTTTCTGTTTGGGTTTTGATTCGGGTATCAGTCGTTGCGACGACACCGTTCATATTCCATAACGTAGTGAGTTGTCTCGCAAGTGTTGCGTTTGATGTTGTATATGTGACATTGTCATCGCCAGTATCTACCGCGTTTGATACGTCGCTGTATTGGTATAACTGCGTTAGTAACTGCTGTTGGTGCTTCGCGTCACACTCAAAAATAAACGATGGAAGCTGTATGTCTCCAGCGTCTTTACACAGAAGGGGAATGACCGAATCAAGTGGTGTTGATGTGTCGTCTAAGGACGTATCCAGTGTATGATGACCCTCCTTTGTCGTGTGGTCTTCGTTACCAGCAGATGTCTGTAATATTGCTGATGGGGATCCGAAGACAATGTATCTCGCAAGTGACTCGATAAACGTCTCATCGATAGACACTGAGATCGGTAATCGTATTACTTCGCCGCTCGGGTCGACAATCTCAAGGATACAATCGGCAACTGAGGACGCTTCATCGTGTTCACACACCGTTTCTCCTGACCGGTAGCTTTCACCATCCTGAGTATCATCGAGTGTGTGACTCTCCGGTTCCGGTTGTCGCTGGTCGACACTAACATGACTCTGTTGTCCACCTGTAGAGGATGCAACCGCCGTCGATGTCAGATTTGATGACGCTGATGAAGCCGTCGAAGCCGAAGGGGTATCGCCAGCACTACTCGGAGATGGTGATGCGCTGTGGCGGTCGCGAATCCGGAATGTGTGTTCACTTCTTCGAAGATCGTCCGATTGGATATACTCAAGAATATTGATTGTCTGTTCTCTCTCAGTCGTCTTTGTTTCTGTCTCGACAGTCACACCAGTCTCCGCAGATTGTGAGACCATCGGAAGTTGCTTTGGTGCGAGAATGGTATCGCCTGCTGAAAGTTCGCTGGCGTTCACCTCGACTGTCTCACCGTGAGAGGAGAGTGAAAACAGACTATGATTACCCGTTGTTTCGACCGTTCGACCGCATGCTGTCGAAATCCGATACACACGCTCATCCGTTCGATGACGGATTGCATTTGTCACCGGCTGCCATGTCATCTCATGGGTTTGCCGGTCAAACGACGGTACTTCGATATTGGCATCTGCCGGAATCGGGGCTGATGCTTCCCCGTCTGCAGGGAGATACGAGTCACAGAACTCACCAATTGAGGTGAATGTAATATCGCCATCATGACGGAGAAGAAGCGTTTGAGTGGGTGTCAACGACTGTTCACGGGCATGAAATCGTGACCCATACAACAGTTTTCCAAAGACTTTCGGTACCTGTTCGCGGGTTATCCCCGGACCGTTGTCTTCGACAATAAGGGTATAATAATCGCCAGACTCACGAATCTCAATAGAGATATCCGGTTTAATCCCGGCTTCTTCGGTCGCATCGAGAGCATTGTCGACCGCCTCCTTAACAGCGGTGACAAGCCCCCGAGCTCCCGAATCGAAGCCCAACATATGTTTGTTCTTTTCAAAGAACTCGGCGATCGAGATTGCCCGCTGGCTCTCTGCCAGTTCGTCGGCAATCTCGCCCTCTTCGCCGAGTGTCGACTGAAACGAGGTCATTCTGTGAGGAGTGATATCCGACCGATAGTTAAGAAGGGTTCGGGAGTGCAGTGAAAGTAAACGACAGCGTGTCATTAAAACCCATTTCATCGAGACAAAGCACATATACTTGTCTGCTATTTCGCGCCCGCGCGTGCGAGGGTTTATGAATAGACATGGCTTAGTGTAGATATATTCAATGTCGCATGAAACAGAATACGGAGCCGGCGATATCCAGGTTTTGGAGGGTCTGGAAGCAGTGCGAAAGCGCCCGGCAATGTATATCGGTTCGACGGACTCACGGGGGCTTCATCATCTCGTCTACGAAGTCGTTGATAATGCAATCGACGAGGCACTTGCTGGCCACTGTGACCAGATTGATGTGACACTCCATGAGGATGGGTCAGTCTCGGTCGCTGACAATGGCCGCGGGATTCCTGTCGATACGCATGAGCAATATGACCGTCCTGCCGTTGAAGTCATTATGACTGTCCTCCATGCCGGTGGGAAATTTGATAATAAATCATATCAGGTATCTGGTGGATTGCATGGGGTTGGGGTCTCTGTCGTCAATGCACTCTCACGATGGCTTGAGGTCGAAATCAAACGTGATGGCGCTCTCTGGCGAGATCGCTTTGAGTACGGCGAGCCTCAACCCGATGGTTTTGAGCGGGTTCGAGATCTTCATCCTGATGAGGAGACAGGAACGACGATTCGATTTTGGCCAAGTGATGATATCTTTGAAACAACAAGCTTTGAATTCTCGACGCTTGAGAACCGCCTTCGCGAGCTTGCCTTTCTGAACTCCGGCGTCGAAATCTGCATTAGCGATGAAACGAACGATGTCGATCGGAAGTTTTGTTTCAATGGTGGCATCCGCGAGTTTGTCCAATATCTCGATGAGACAAAGACAGTGCTTCATGACTCTGTTGTCCACTATCAAAACGAACAGGACGGCATTGAGGTTGAAGTCGCATTGCAGGCTACAGAGGAGCTTCAAGGCTCGATTCATGCATTCGCAAATAATATCAATACCCGCGAGGGTGGGACACATCTCACAGGATTCAAAACAGCACTGACACGCGTTATCAACGATTATGGGCGTGAGCATAATCTTCTCGGTGATTTTGACTCATTACAAGGTGAGGATGTCCGTGAAGGACTCACTGCTGTTGTCTCAATAAAGCATCCAGATCCGCAGTTTGAGGGACAGACAAAGACAAAACTCGGAAATAGTGATGTGAGGGGAATTGTCGAATCAACAACGCATGAGCGACTTGGCACGTATCTTGAGGAAAACCCTGACGTTGCCGAAGTGATCGTCGAAAAAGCCGTTGAGGCTGCGAAAGCGCGGAAAGCTGCAAAACAGGCCGAAGAACTCACACGTCGAAAGTCTGCACTCGAATCGACATCACTTCCTGGAAAGCTTGCTGACTGTCAAAGTCGAGACCCGGCTGAATCAGAGTTATTTATTGTCGAAGGTGACAGCGCTGGTGGGTGTTTCACTGGTGATACCGAAATTGCACTTGCCTCTGGTGATTCGATCACATTTGAAGCACTCGTTGATGCGTACGAACGCGGTGAGACCCATTATTGCTATACGATAGATGAAACTGGTCAAATCGGGATTGAGCAGATCACAAACCCACGTATCACCCAGGAAGATGCAGCATTACTGGCAGTCACGCTTGACAATGGTGAGGTAATTCGATGCACACCGGATCATGAGTTCATGCTTCGTGATGGAAGTTACCGTGAAGCACAAAATCTCACCGATGGACAGTCGTTGATGCCATTATATCGAACGACGGCTGAGACCACCAAGATAGATATTGAGAGTGATGCCGACAGAGCTGTTTCAGATCTGGTCAAACAGCCCTCTGGTGAAACTCACTGGGAATCAGTCTCTCAGATTGCTGAACGATATACCCGCGGGGATACAACAGATAATCCTCTTTCTGATATTCAACAGCCACACTCAGAGCCACGACCGAATCCACGACCACAGGTTGAAACTGAGACTACGCAGACGCCTGAACGTGCAGACACGCACAACCACACTGTTGTCTCTGTTGAATCACTATCAGAAACAGCAGATGTATATGATATTGAAGTCCCTGTGACACACAATTTCGCGCTCGCGTCAGGGGTATTTGTCCACAATAGTGCAAAACAGGGTCGTGACAGACGCTTCCAGGCTATCCTCCCACTCAAAGGGAAGATACTCAATGTTGAAAAACATCGACTTGACCGGATATTAGAAAACGATGAGGTGCGTGCACTCATCACCGCGATTGGCGCTGGCATCGGTGATGAATTCGACGTTGAGGACGTTCGATATAATCGTTTGATTATCCTCAGCGATGCCGATGTTGACGGCGCACATATTCGGACGCTCCTTTTGACACTACTCTATCGACATATGCGTCCACTTGTCGAGGCAGGGTATGTGTACGCTGCGAAACCACCGCTGTATCGAATTAGATACAATGGAAGAACGTATGATGCAATGACACAATCAGAGCGTGACCAGATTATCTCAGACGTTTGCAATGGCAATCCGACCCAGGTACAACGATTCAAAGGACTTGGTGAGATGAATCCAGAGCAACTGTGGGAGACGACGATGAACCCTGAAAATCGCGTACTCAAACAGATTACAGTTGAAGATGCCGCTGCTGCTGATAAAATGTTTTCAGTACTGATGGGTGATGCTGTTGAACCGAGAAAGCAGTTCATCAAAGATCGAGCAACAGACGCTGAATGGGTGGATATCTAATGAGTTCAGACGCGCCTGAACGTTTCGACCCTGAGACGGGAATTGCTGCTGAGGTTGAGACAGCGCGAATCGAGCGGGAAATGGAGCAATCGTATATCGACTACGCTATGTCAGTTATTGCGGGTCGAGCGCTTCCAGATGTCCGTGATGGACTCAAACCCGTTCATCGCCGAATCTTATATGCAATGCATCAATCGGGAATTTCTGCCCGATCTGCTCATCGTAAATCATCATCAATCGTTGGTGAGGCGATGGGTGATTATCACCCACACGGAGACTCCGCGATATATAATGCGCTTGCACGGATGGCGCAGGACTTTTCGATGCGGTACCCACTTGTCGATGGACAGGGAAACTTCGGCTCTGTTGACGGTGATCCACCAGCGGCGATGCGATATACTGAGGCACGTATGTCACCAATTGCCGAGGAGCTATTGGATGATATCGAAATGGACACCGTTGAGTTCACGTCAAACTACGATGACCGACTCACAGAACCAGCAGCCCTTCCGGCAGCGTTTCCGAATCTCCTCGTCAATGGATCCTCCGGGATTGCAGTTGGGATGTCGACAAACATTCCGCCACATAATCTCGGCGAGGTAATTGATGCGACCATTCATCTGATTCATCATCCTGATTGCACAGTTGAGGATTTGATGAGTCATATACAGGGTCCAGACTTTCCGACTGGTGCAAATATCGTTGGACAAAATGCAATTCATAAAGCATACAAAACGGGTCGCGGGCGAATCCGCGTTCGTGCGGAATTTGATGTCCGAGATGATCGGATTGTCATTACGGAGTTACCCTTCCAAACGAATAAAGCACGGTTAGTCGAACGAATCGCTGATAATGTTAATGCTGGAACAATTGAAGGCATTCGTGATCTTCGGGATGAATCTGATCGAGATGGAATCCGCGTTGTTGTTGAGCTAAAACGAGGGGCGAATCCAGATGTTGTAAAAAACCAGTTACTCGAACATCATTTAGAGTCGACATTTGGGGTCATCAATCTCGCACTTGTCGATGGACAGCCACAGGTGCTTACACTCAAAGAGACGCTGCATGAGTATCTTGAGCACCGCCGAACTGTCGTCCGTCGTCGATCACAGTATGAACTTGATGAAAAGCGTGATCGTGCGCACATTCTCGAAGGTCGGCTTCGTGCCCTTGAGCAGGCTGATGATGTTGTCGATATTATCCGGAATTCGACAGACCGCGATAGTGCAAAGGCTGCACTTCGTGGTGAGCACACTGTCGAATCAGATGAGGACGGGAAATCATTACCGACATTTGACTTCTCCGAAGCGCAGGCTAATCATATCGTTGCGATGCAACTCGGCTCGCTGACTTCCCTTGAGTCCGATGAAATCAAAGACGAGTATGAGTCTGTTCAAACGCGTATCGACCGGCTTCAAACAATCCTCAATGATCCCGATGAGCTTGATGGTGTTGTTGAAGATGAACTTGCGGCAATTCGTGATGAATATGCTGATGAGCGACGAACAACAATCATTGAAGATGATGGGACGGTTACACACGAAGATTTAATTGCACAAGAGGATGTTATCGTCGTCGTTACCGAGGATGATTATATTAAACGGATGTCACTTGAGGACTTCCGTAGTCAACATCGGGGCGGAAAGGGCATCATTGGAACGTCATTGAAAGATGGCGATGCGGTATCATCGGTATATGTTGCAAATACGCACGATTATCTACTGTATTTCACGAATCATGGGCAGGTATATCAGCTCAAAACATACCAAATTCCGGAGATGTCACGGACTGCTCGCGGGAAGTCAGCAGTCAATCTCTTAGACTTAGATGATGGTGAGCAGATCACTGCCGTGGTCAATACCGCTGAGATGGACGTCGACAATAACGATGAGCGCTATCTCACGATGGTGACCCAATCAGGTTATATCAAACGAACGAGTGTCACATCCTTCCAAAATATCCGCTCAACAGGTATCATTGCAATTAATCTCGGTGCTGATGATACGCTTATTGATGTTGAGGTAACAGATGGAAATCGGGACATCATTCTCGGAACTCGGAAAGGAATGGCTATTCGATTCGATGAGGCTGATGTCAGATCGATGGGGAGATCAGCCCGTGGTGTTCATGGAATCAAACTTGAAAATAATGACACCGTTGCTGCGCTTGCTGCTGTGCATGATGATCAAGATGACTGGGTCCTCACCGTCACTGAACACGGATATGGAAAACGGACCGATATTGATCAGTATCGACAACAGTCTCGGAATGGAAAGGGACTCATCGATATCAAAACAAACGAGCGTAACGGGCGTGTCTGTGAGGTTGAGACGGTCAAAGGAGATGATGAACTCTTTATCATGAGCCGCAACGGACAGATCCTCCGAACCCCCGTCAATGATATTTCGACGGTCGGTCGGAATACGATGGGAGTCATCGTGATGGATCTCGAAGACGACGATACTGTCACGAGCGTTGACATCCATCCAGGCACAGACGACTCATCGGAAACAGATGATGACACTCTCAAAGGCGGATCGAAGAGTGCATCAGCAACATCATCTGCTCAAGATTAACGCCTCATCATCATTGTCAACACCGCCACTGCTACCGCCACCCTCACCAGTAAAGTAACATCAGCAGAATAATACGTTGAAGAGATATCCGGTATAGCTGTGATCACGTATCCTCACTCGTTTGATATCCGATAAAGAGTCGCGACTCCTCAGGCTGTATTAATCTCTATACGGTTCACAGACGCGTGAGATACCCTCCTCAAATGTAATTTCAGGAGTCCACCCGGTTGCTTCGCGTATCTTTGTGCTATCAGCCATTGTGTCGTGAACATACACCTCAAGTGGGTTATCAATATATTTCGGGTCAATATCGGTCCCGAGTTCATGATTGATCATTTCAACCATCGTATTGAAATCATAGCTTTCGCCGGTGCCAAGATTATAGATTCCTTGGAGTTGGTGATCAGCAGCATATTCGATACCGCGGACGATATCATCGACATGTGTAAAATCGCGTGTTTGTGTCCCATCTCCGAAGAGCGCTGGTCGCTCACCATTTGCGATTTTCTCTGCAAACTGTGCAACAGTGTTTGCATACTCGCCTTTGTGTTCCTCAGCGCCTCCATACCCTTGATAGACCGAAAAAAACCGCAACCCCGCAAGTGTCATATCATAATGATGATGAAAATACTCCGCGTACGTTTCACGAGCCAACTTCGATGCCTCATAACATGTTCGTGCTTCAACTGGTAGATCTTCTGGGGATGGCTCCGTCCGTGAGCCGTATATTGACGAGGTTGATGCATACACAACTGTCTGACATCCATCCGCACGTGCTTGCTCAACAGTATTCACGAACCCTTCGACGTTCACCCGGGTCGCTGTTTGTTTATTTTCCTCAACCATCGTATATGAAGAATATGCGGCGAGATGAAACACAACATCGACATCAGCAGTCGGTAGGTCATCTTCAAGCACACTCGCGTTGACGAAGGTAACTGTCTCATCGAGATTTGATGGCGTTCCGAGATGAAGGTCATCGACAGCTATGACTTCGTTCGTTTCTGCAAGATGATTCGCCAGATTGGATCCAATAAAACCCGCCCCACCAGTGACAAGAACACGATTTCCATCCATATAGTATACACGCGATAGGAATTACAAATTGATACCGAATTATCCATCGGATTTAATACTGTCTATGGTAAATAATTAGTTATGTCATCCATAGAACTAACATCGAGCCAAAAGACTATCCTGACAGCACTCATTAATCTCCATCGAGAAGATGAGGAAGCTGTAAAGGGTGAAACAATTGCGGATGAAGTAGATCGTAATCCTGGAACAATCCGAAATCAGATGCAGAGTCTGAAAGCACTTCAACTTGTCGAGGGGGTACCAGGTCCAAAAGGTGGCTACAAGCCAACGGCAAACGCATATGAGGCACTTGATGTCAATCAAATGGAGGACCCAGCATTTGTCCCGTTGTTCCATGAAGACGAAGAAATTAATAATGTGAATGTCGAGGAGATTGACCTTTCATCAGTTCACCATCCTGAACTCTGCCGTGCAGAAATTCATATTCAGGGGTCTGTTCGCGAGTTTCATGAAGGCGATGCAATGACAGTTGGTCCGACGCCACTTTCAAGACTTGTGATCAAGGGAACGATTGACGGCAAAGACGACACGAGTAATATTCTTATTCTTCAAATCGATGATATGCAGGCGCCCGCTGGCGAACCAGCACACTAGTTGTTATTTCTCTGCAAACATACTCTTCTCTCATATCTTAGCCATCACAATGCCGTTGGCTTGGGTTGACCTTTCTTTCTGCTTCCCCCGAAGATCGTTCGTGTGATGTCTCTGTGATTGACTTCTTTCCCACCCTGAATGCGGGGCTTCTCCTCGAAATTCGGTAATCTATCTTGAATCGGTCAGTCTCTGCCCTGTTGTGAACCGATAGATCCAGTAATACTGATTAAAACAACTGTTGCGATTTCCTCTGTCAGTCTGCTAAGCCCTCAGTCGCTATTCAACGATTGAGGTTTGATTGAGTTGCATTCGATCCTATGTCACACAATATTGATTTGACTGTGATGAGAGTAACCAATCGTATTCCGCGATAACTCACATGCTTTCCCATGCCTCAAGCGCGTGTCGAGTCGAGGCAACATCAGCAATCCAGCGAGCAGCGATTCCCTTCTTTAATGTTCGAGCTGCCGGACCGGCAAAGACATTGATTGGAAGTTTCCCAAGGACCGGGAATTTTACACCATGTGCAACGGCATCATCGCCGACGGAAACGACGGTTCCTTTATTATCATGTCTCCATGTCTGAAGTGGTTCTCCATTAATGGCTCGTGCCACGTTTTCACCAGCTACTTCAGCGGCTTGCCATGCGGCTTGTGCAGTTGGTGGTGCAACTGAGTCAGACCCCTGCTCGATAAGCGCTGTGTCACCAACAGCAAAGACACGTTCATTCGATGTCTGGAAGTCCGCATCAGCGAACACACGCTGTGATCGGTCATCTTTGTCAACCCCGACATCAGTAACTTCATTATGACCGGTTATACCACCTGTCCAAACAAGCGTATCATAGGGCAACTCCTGAGGGTCAGTATCACTATCACCGCCGACATACACGTTCTCCGAATCGACTTCTGAGATAAACTCTCCAGTGAGGATTCTCACATCGCGTGCTTCGAGTCGCTTTCTCAGCGCCCCCTGTAATTCTGTGTCATTCCCTGGGAATACTTCATCGAGTCCTTCAACAAGCGTGATCTCGATTGGTGCGCGATGCTCATCACGATATTCTGCAATCTCACCGGCTGTCTGAATACCTGAGAGACCCGCTCCACCGACGACGACCTGTGCTGGATCCTCCTGGGTTGCTTGTTTTGCAGCAGTGGCGACGTCAGAATGAATTGCCCGTGCATCATTCAGTCCCTTCAGTTCATGTGCATGTTCTTCCAGTCCGTCGATATTATAGAATGCAGTCCCTGAACCGATGGCTAAGAGGAGATAATCATATCCGATTGTCTCCTCGCCATCGTCAATCTCGACAGTACGGTTATCAACGTCGACATGTGTTACGCGACCTGTCTGGAAGTCTGTTTCTGACGTTTTGATATCATCAACTGGGATTGCGACCTTTGACTCAACGCTTGGGTCACGAATGCAACGATGAACCTCGTGTAAGACGAGATGATAATCATGTTCTGAAATCCATGTGAGTTCAGCGTCCGGTCCAAGTTCGTCTTCAAGCCGATTTACAGCACCGGTACCCGCATAGCCAGCCCCAACGACGACGACTTGTGTGCTCATGTATGCTCATCAGGTGTTATCGAATAAATGAACTGCGGAACAAGTTGGACAAACCGACGATGATAGGCTCCGAACAACCCACATACCGGTATATAACGCGTTGATAGTATGAAAATATATGATAGAAATCCAGAATGAGTGTCGCTCTCTTTATGACTCGGTGGCACTCTAAGCGCTCTCTCAAACCACACTCGATTAACTTGAGTTGGAACACTCGCTCGGGCATTCTATTTCGGATACCGACATTTACAGTCCCAACGACTGCTATTCAGAGTCAATCGAGAGTCCGGCATGCCATTGGTCGGCTCCAGCTGAACGTTTTACAGCATCCATTTTTGCTAAAAGATGACTTCCGAGGCTTGCAGTCTCTGCGGCCTTCGTGTCATCACCACTTTGAAATACGCCAGTCTCTCGGTTTGCATAAACGGTACAGATAGCCCCTGCGCGGAGTTGATACAAATTCGCAATAGTAAGTAACGTAGCAGCCTCCATTTCAATGTTCAGTACATTCATTTCTTTGAGGTCCTCGATGAGTGACCCAGATTCCGGTGGAGTATACCCGTTGAATCCTGCTCGGTCCTGTCCTGGATAGAATGAATCAGTACTCAATGTGACACCAACATGATAGTCATACCCAAGTCGTTCTGCAGCAGTGGTGAGCGCAGAGACAACCTCATAATCAGCGACTGCTGGATATCCATCACGGACATACTCCGCTGATGTTCCTTCCTGTCTGATTGCTCCTGAGGAAATAATTAAATCACCAACGGCAACGTCAGCAGATAACGCACCACAGGATCCCACCCGAATAAATGACTCAGCCCCAATCCGTGCGAGCTCTTCCATTGCAATAGCTGCTGAGGGACCACCAATTCCCGTGGATGTGACTGAAATCGGCGTTTCGCGATATGTTCCAGTTGCTGTCCGAAACTCCCTGTGATCACCGCATACTGTTGATTGGTCCCACATGTCGGTGATTGTCTCAACCCGACCTGGATTTCCCGGGAGCAATACCGTCTCAGCAATATCATCTGCCGTAATCTCAAGATGATACTGCTCATTCTTATTGGGATCTTCGCTCTCTTCCATGCGCCGCCTATTGTCTCAAACGGCAATATCTTGTCGTATATGCATATCATTGCGCTGGAGGCGAGATGACCGATACAATCTGTACGTCTCGTTCTCGCGGAGTGACTGCAGTTGAGTTCGGAGTATATTTCTGTGAAAGAATGGCTGTCGAGACTGTGTTCCCTCCGGGAGCCACGGTGGGTTGCACAGCACGTCATTTACACGGGAAATTTAACTTCTTGATTCAATGCAGGGCGTCAGTTGCTACGGGGACAGGGGTACCGAGTGGTGAATGGTTGCAGCCGTGATATTCTTTATTACCATACCCACCCGGTGTTGTGATCGCCTTTGTGTTCGTAGGATGTGCTTTTTGATCCCCAACTAGTGTGACATCTTCGTTGTTATACGCGGAGCAGGCGCAATCCCACTGAGGCTGTGGATACGCGCCGTCACAGTGGTAATTCCACACATTTGTGTCCGAAAACAGCGCATATGTGTGAATGTTAATGTTGGCGCAGTGGTTACGACCCCAGTGTAGCCGAGCGCCCGAAACTGGCGGTTCGAGTGTAATGTGAGTGTCCGCCCACTTTGGAACCAGGGTGTGCCCTCTGTGCAAACAACAACCACCGGGCACCGGGCGAAGCTCGCAGTGAAAGTAACTCCGAGTCCGTGTCCGCTGAAGTCTGAGTCTGTCGGTGTCGGACGCCCCGAGGCAAAAACAACTCTGGGCGTGGGCGTGGCGTCCGACTATGACAAACGAGAGGAGTCCCGGGAGCGCGGGTGGAGCTGAGATGTGGCACTCCCAGGAGGCTACCCATCGACCGGCCCCGGTCACTCACTGATTCGAACGGTGTGGTGGCTTGCTAGTCTGTAAACCCAAACCTGACATTCCCAACTCAACGCAGCGGTGCCGTGGGATTCCTCCCGCCTCCCGCCTCAGGCCGGAGGAGGATGTCAATGTGCCATTCCTGTTTGAAGCACTCGGAATTGTGAACAATACCGATAACGGCAGACATCCGGAACTCACCTGGGGCATTCATCGACATTATCATGATGCTCTGGTTATTGTTATCTTCCTATGATTTGGCTGCAAACCGCACGCTAACGATGGAATATGCAATAGTTTGTGTCTCCTTACTCTACAATCGAATTATACTAATCTCGATATTAGTATCAATCCATCGTGTCGTCTGCATCTTGAAGTGTCTCCTCTGAGATTGTTTTCGGAAGGAGTTCCGTGAGCGTATACGTCTGAACGCCTTCTTCACCCTCATCACAGAGAATTTGAAGTGATCCATCGGCAAACTCTGCGAGTGTTTGTCGGCACATACCACAGGGTGTGACGCCATCCTGCGCGGCTGATGCGACTGCGATACGTTCGAACGTATCCTGCCCATCTTTCACTGCAGTGGCAACTGCAACCTCCTCAGCATGAAGACTATTGGAGTAATTTGCATTCTCAATGTTACACCCCGTATAGACTGACCCATCGGTCGTCTCAATTGCAGCACCAACACGGTACTCAGAGTATGGGACGTATGCCGATTGAAACGCCGTACGAGCGCGAGCAATCAATGTGTCGTCGGTACTCATCGTCGATTTATTTTGTACACAGAGGCTAAACACTTCGCTGCATACTCACACGATTATTTGCTGACGTTTCAACAGCATTTCACGTATCTACCCTTACATTCCACTTTTCGGTGCCGTATTGAAAAGCGGTCTCTGAGCCACGGTGAGACGAGACCAATCTTGAGATCACTCACAACGATCGCCAGCAAGCTGACTCAAATTCCGACCCCCTTAATCAGCACCGCTATTCAACAGAGCACTTTTCAGTGATATCTAATAGCGTTCAGTATGACTCACACATAGTAGTAATCAGAAACCGAGACGATATCAGTATCAGCTCATACCAATAATAGGGCGGAATCTCAGTCTCAACACTGGGATGAAGTCCCTGAATTCACAGTCATTCCGTGTATGCTGGCATTGTCACGTTGGATGATGACCTACAAACACCAAACAGAGGTAATTTCACCAAACCCGTTGTACAAGAACCCGCTGAGTCGGTCCGGAACCGACCCACTGTGTGTTCGGAACATCTAATCGTGGACCATGATTTGTGACCGCCTGAATATCACCGGAGCGAACATCTATTGAAACTGAAAACAAATGAGTCGAACAGCATATACCCGCCGTCTGTGTATCACCATCCAATGACGTCCGCCGAGGAAACGGCAGCATCAACATCGAATGACACCGACGGGAGTGCCGATACTGAATCAACCGTGACTGCTGAGGAGTCATCTTCGAAGGGCTCACAGACGCAAGCGAGCTCATCATCACAGGGACAACCAGGGCTTGGTCGTCGGATTCTTCTCACACTTGGGGGCATTGTTATTATCCTCTCAGCTGGGATTGGATGGCTCGTTGGAAGCAACGCTGCACAGAGCGTTGCCCGTACTGAGATTTTTCAGATGAGTGTAGCGATTCCTACAACCCCACTTTCCCTGTCGCTATATGGAACAATTGTCTCAGCGCTTCTCATCGGTGTGCTTTTCGGACTTGTCTCGGTTGCTTCGCGAATTGAAGATCAGGATGATATCAGCGTTGATACTACCAGCACTGACCGCGATTACTGATCTAAAATGGAGGTTAACCTAGATCATCCGTGTGATGCGGCACAGACAACACGATAGTTTTACTCACCACAGAATGATATTAAATCCATGAGCTCCCCATCATCAACTGAGGAAAGTGCAACTGCAAGCACGAATCCAGATTCGGATCGGAGCATAAACGCGAGTACCACCGCGAGACGTGAGATGACCACTCAACATACAGACACAAATACGAATACGGACACAGATGCGACAGCATCGTTCGACCCAGACGCACCACTGGAATCTGATGAGAGTGGACGCAACCGACGACGGGCAATTCTTGCTGTTATTCCGTTTCTCGCGATTGGACTTGGTGACCTTGTGTTGATACTTGGATGGGGCATTGAGCCGTTGTGGGCATTCGCGATTTTACCCCCAATTCTTTTTTGTAGCGCTCTTGCGTATATTGTCTTCAGCACGGATTTTCTCGACGATCGAACGTAATCGTAGCTTTCGTGAACTCACCCCGACGGCGCACTTTGCACTCACATCTTCTTGATGAGGCGTGAGCGGAGCGAGCGCAGTCTTCACACGCGTTGACGAGAGTACAATTGCAACTAGATAAGCGAACAGATATCCGAAGTAGTGACGCAGGAGCGAGGCGGATACTTACACAGACTGGTTCGATGAAAAACTGACTCTCAATCTGTCTTCACGCAGATAGCAGTTCATGCTACCCGGTATCGTATTTATACGTCGTTTCTGTCGGGTCAATCCCGAAGTCTTCAGCCGTTTCTTCAACGACAACTTCACCTTCTGCGGGCTCGTCTGACGGGCGCGCATATTTGAATCGCTCACGGAGTCGTTGTGGAACGGTCAATTCATCAGTGTTAATTGAGAGTGCTACGGCCCGATCGTTCTCACTTTCCCGTTTTTGACGTACGGTTTCAAATCGACGTCGTATCTGCGGGTCAAGCCGATCCGATTCCTGTGGCTCAAATCCAAACATCGTGAAATATCCGGGTTCAGTCGTGAACGTATACACTCTCTCATGTTGTTCATCGGCTGCCTCCGCGATTAACCGTTCAACAACGTGTGCGCCAACGCCCTGATTACGCCACATTGGGAGTGTATAAACGATTGCGAGCTCACAGAATGTTCTATTATCCTCATTATGACTTCGAATCCGACCAAACCCAGCCTTCCGAGATGTCTCTTCGTTGAGTGCAACTACATAATCCCGGGACCGAAAGGCTGGATCTTCAATCTCTGCCTCCTCAATCCAATCGAGTAACCAGGCCTCATCACGATTTTTTGCGTCCCGGACGTACATATTGTTCTGTACGATATCAGAATGAAAATATATTATGGGTTCTCTCAGCATGTTCAAATATCGAGGTGATTCCTCATCAGCCAACACAGACTCTTGAGTGATCAGTTGACCTGCCACATCTCACGCTAGCGTGGTCTCATGAGTAAATAGCTGATGACTGATATTGATACCAGCTTACTCTTTGAGACTCTGTCTACCATATTGAGTTCAGATCAATTCTTTTTGATTCGGGGACAGTCTCGGTGCTTACTCCGATCTCTCCCGTTGTTGTCTCGTCAGGAAACACAATTGTTGCCCCAGCAAGGAGTGGAGCAATAAGCCCAGCAACAACAACACGCGGATTCATTAAACTCTCTCGCACAACGACATCTGTTCCCGGAGTGATCGTAACCTGATCGACGACGCGTACTGCTGCGGTTATGATCTCCTCGTGTGTGTATGTTTGTGCACCAGTATTGAGAGCGATATCACTGGGCGCAACCGATGTCGGATGAATCGCCGGGTTCTCACTCCAGACTTCTGTTTCCCAGTGTGTTGTTGTTGAAGCCGCTGGGGGATCACCATATACAGCAAGCTTATGCCCAGGTGGGAGTTCAAATGCTTCCTCCTGTGTTGATGGCGCCAGTACAACCTGTGGGAGTTCTTCTGCTGAGTGATCTCGCTGCACGGTCTTATCGAACCGCGTCACGATACCTAGTTGTGCGGCACCATAGAATGCTAATACCGGCTCAGGAAGCGGATTAGGAATCAGAAGCATATCATCACCGCTTCTTCCGCCTAAATACCGAATCACGTTTCCGGATTTATATGAAGTCGTAATAAAATCCCGATATGTGTAATATCTATCAGCAGCATCCGCGCGAAGTGCAACTGTGCCACCTCGCCGGTCTCTATCCATAATATCACCAATAACCGTTGGGTTAGCCACCGGTGCTGGCGGATCATCATCGGTGGTGATACTATCACCAATGATATTATCTTCAGACACGTCACCGGGATTGTTGCTCATTGTTATTCAGTTATGCTTAAGCAAGAAAAATCTCATTGGTGAATATTTTGGATGCATTATACCATGGTCTATATGTCAGCCCTAAGTTCTCAATCGAGACGAAATCCAGTCTGGTGACATGCATGATGAGCGTATTTAGCTAAACAATAGCGTTAATAAATGCGAAATCGAAGGCCACGAACTCATTGAGGGTGAGGTCACGCCTACCGGCAATGGCGCACATGTCCTCGTCCCGAAAGACTGGCGTGGCACAGACGTGAAAATCGTCCGAACATCGGACGAATAATCAAAATCAATGCATTACGCCTACAGGTATCGACTCAACCCGACTGAAGCAAAGCAAGAGACGCTGGACTGCCACCGCGATACCTGTCGGCAACTGTATAACCACGCCCTCACCGAGTTCGAACAAATCCCTGACTCAGCGGGAACGCTTAACCAGCGAGTGCGTCAGGTCCGCGACCAGCTCACTGATCTTAAACACTGGTGGGACGAGCTTACCGACCTGTACTCAACAGTCGCACAAGCTGCTGTGGTACGCATTGAACAGAGTCTCAAAGCTCTTTCAGGGCTCAAACAGAACGGGTACAATGTCGGGAGTCTCAATTGGAAGGCATCAAGCGAGTTTCGGAGTTTCACCTACGTCCAGTCTGGCTTTGAGTTCGACAACAAGAACGGTCAGACCGTCCTCTCACTCTCGAAACTCGCAGAGATTCCGATTACTGTCCACCGGCAAATTCCCGATGGTATCACGGTCAAAGAAGTATTTCTCAAGAAAGAGCGAACTGGTGAGTGGTATGGCTCCTTTGCTGTCGAAGGCAAAGAAGAACCCGAAAAACCAGAGAATCCTGACCGTTGCGTTGGAGTTGACGCTGGTATCCTCACATACGCCCACGACACGGACGGTTGTGCTGTCGGCTCAGTTGAGTTGCAAGATGAGCGAGAGCGCCTCACACGCGACCAACGCTCGCTCTCACGGAAACAACAGGGCTTGAACAACTGGGAGAAGCAACGGATGAGAGTAGCTGAGTTTCACCAGCGAGTCAGGCGGAAACATCACGACTTCTTGCAGAAACTCTCGAAGTATTACGCTCCCGAGTACAAGTTAGTAGCTGGTAGCTGTTGAGGATTTGAACGTGAAGTCGATGTTAGAGTCGGCTGGCAATAGCCAGAACACGGCTTCGGCAGCGTGGGATACGTTCACCACACTACTCGAATACAAGTGCAAACGCGAAGGGACGCACTTTGTCGAAGGAGAGCCTGCGGGTACGACCAAAGAGTGCGCTTCGTGTGGTGTTGAATCGGACAAACCGCTGTGGGTGCGCGAACACTCGTATCCGGTGTGCGGTTTTGAGATGGATAGAGATGCGAATGCGAATGCTGCGATTAACATTCTTCTCTCGCGGTTTCGAGAAGCGAGGACTGGGACGGTCCGGAGCCACAACGTCGTCCGAGAGACGCAGTCTCTCGTGATCACGAAAATCTTCGATTTTCGAACGACTTGTGGAGACTGCACTTCCTCTGTTCACCTCGTCGGGTAGTTCCGAGGTTGTGGATGGAAAGCGCGTCATAGAAACAGCAAGCCCCACCCTCAACAAGCGAACGGTGCAAGCCGTGAGCGAGTAGGGTAGAGTAGGGTAGTAGTTCACACGTTAGAATGAGCTTTTGATTTTCTCAAAGAATCCCTGCGAGACGTCGACACTCTCCCCGCCAGCCTCAGCGAATGCCTCAAGCGCCTCTCGCTGTTCTTGACTCAGATTCTCAGGTGTAACAATCTGTACTTGTACGTACAAATCGCCATTTCCTCGTCCGCGGAGATGTGGAATTCCCTTATTTCGAATCCGGAATTCTTCACCGCTTTGTGTTCCTGCAGGGATATCAAGCGTTGTCTCTCCATCAACCGTTGGGACCTCAACCGTTGATCCAAAAACAGCCTGTGGGAAGGAGATTGCTAAGCGATAATAGAGATCATCTCCGTCACGTTCGAAGTCAGGGTGATCGCGCACACTCACGTCAATAAGCAGATCACCTCGTGGACCTCCGTTGTCTCCCGGTGCTCCCTCACGCTCCATCCGCAACGTCTGTCCATCACGTATTCCTGCTGGGATGTCGACTGAAAGCGTCGCCTCCTGTCGTGTCACACCGTCGCCACTACATGTTGAACATGTTTGAGTGTACATCTCGCCGCTTCCATCACATCGTGGACACGTCTGTGTCTGTTGGACACGACCAAGTGCTGTTTCGCGAACAGTTGTCGTTTGTCCTTGTCCATTACACTGCGGACAGGTCCGAACATCAGCATCGCTGGGATGCCCGCGTCCATTACAGTCCGGACATGTCTCTGGTCGTCTGACGGTGAATTGTTTTTCAACTCCACTGTACACTTCTTCAAGATCTAATTGAACGCGTGTCCGGAGGTTCTGTCCCTGACGCGGTCGATTTCGCTGTCGACCTTGACCCTGTCCGCCGCCAAAGAACTGTTCGAAAATATCACCGAACGGACTTCCTTGTCCGCCCATCCCGCCAAATGGGTCACCACGTGCACTGCCGCCACTACCACTGCCGCCAACACCACCGCGCTTTTCTGCCTCTTGGAATCGCTCATGACCAAGTTGGTCATACATCTGACGTTTCTCACTGTCTGTGAGGACCTCTTTTGCCTTTTTAATGTTTTTAAATTTCTCTTCGGCGTTCGGATCGTCAGAAACGTCCGGATGATACTTTGCTGCTTTTTTCCGGTACGCCTGCTTGATGTCGTCCTCATCGGCGTTCCGACTCACGCCGAGGACATCATAGAAGTCCTCGCTCATTCGTTGTGGTGACAATAATTGGTTGAGATACTTCAACGAACCGGGTCAGTAATTATAATTTTATTTATCAGAGCATTGCGGTACTTCGATTCAAGAATACCTGATAAGAGAGGTTCCCGATTAGACTTTGAGTTCGTGACCGCAACAAGGACCGAGATTGGAATCGGGATGATGCCGTTTGAAGATATTATTCGTCCTTCGAGTCGTCATCAACGTCTTCGAAATCCGCATCAACATACTCATTATCGGTATCGCCCGACCCAGCAGCACCGCCCATATCACCCATGCCGCCTGGACCTGGACCGGGACCAGCACCTGCGCCTGCGGCGCCAGCACCAGCAGCAGCTTGTTGTGCATCGTACATCTGCTTTCCAATCTCCTGTAGTTCTGATGAGAGTGACTCTGTTACATCTTCGATTTCTTCCTTAGTCGCATCCTCATCTTCGAGAACAGCTTCAACGGATTCAATCTCATCTTCAATTGATTCTCTGAGATCGTCATCAACATCCTCTTCATTCTCCTCCAGGAGAGTCTCTGCCCGCTGGATAGCACTTTCAGCAGAGTTTCGAGCCTCAATGCGCTCACGCCGTCGCTCGTCTTCTTCGGCATGTGCTTCGGCTTCTTCTTGCATCTGTTCGATCTCTTCATCAGAGAGACCAGCACCACCTTCAATCGTAATCGACTCGGCGTTGCCAGAGCCTTGATCCTCGGCTTCGACGTTGACAATTCCGTTTTCGTCGATGTTAAACGTCACCTCGATTTGCGGTGTTCCCGCAGGCGATGGTGGGATGCCAGCAAGTTGGAACTCACCGAGCAGTTCATTCTCCTCGGCAATCTCACGTTCACCCTGGAATACTCGAACATTCACCGAGGTTTGGTTGTCAGCTGCTGTTGTGAATACCTTTGACTCCTCAGTCGGAATTGTTGTGTTCTTATCGATCAGACGTTCAAACAGTCCACCCTTCACTTCAATGCCAAGGCTCAGCGGAGTCACATCAAGGAGGACAATATCATCGACATCGCCGCCGAGAACTCCACCCTGAATCGCAGCACCAAGTGCAACTGCTTCATCTGGGTTCACGTTCTTTTTTGGCTCAGTGCCAAGAAGGTCCTCAACCTTTTCACGAACCTGTGGCATTCGTGTTGATCCACCAACAAGGATCACCTCATCGATATCGGTATCATCATATCCTGCATCCTCGAGCGCCTGCTCGGTTGGTCCAACCGTTCGCTCAATAAGATCCTCTGTCAGCGACTCAAATTTCGCTCGCGAGAGTGTCTCTTCGAGATGAACCGGTCCTGAATCTGTTGCTGTAATGAATGGGAGGTTAATCGTCGTTTCCTTTCGGGAGGAGAGTTCAATCTTCGCCTCTTCAGCAGCATCTTTCAACCGCTGAAGCGCTTGTCGATCATCCCGAAGATCAATCCCGTGCTCATTCTCAAACTCACCAGCAAGCCAGTCGATGACCGCTTCATCCCAGTCATCGCCTCCAAGATCGTTATCACCATTTGTTGCAACGACCTCATACACACCGCCACCGAGGTCAAGAACGCTCACATCAAAGGTTCCTCCACCAAGGTCATAGACAAGAATTGTCTGGTTTGACTCATCGTCGAGTCCGTACGCCATTGATGCGGCGGTCGGTTCATTAACAATCCGCTCAACTTCGAATCCAGCAATCTCACCTGCATCTTTTGTCGCTTGTCGCTGTCGGTCATTGAAGTACGCAGGGACAGTGATGACTGCTTGTTCGACCTCATCGCCGAGGTACTCCTCAGCATCACGCTTGATCTTCTGAAGAATCATTGCTGAGACCTGCTCAGGCGTGTACTCCTCACCGCCAAGTTCGACGGTGTAATCCTCCTCACCCATATGCCGCTTAATTGAACGGATTGTTTGGTCTGGGTTCTGGATTACTTGATTCTTCGCTGGCTTCCCTACAAGTCGCTCCTCGTCGTCGGTCATCGCAACGACAGAAGGCGTCGTACGGTCTCCCTCGGCGTTGACGATGATCTCTGGGTCGTCTCCCTCCATCACCGCGAACGCGCTATTCGTGGTACCGAGGTCGATACCAAGGATCTTGTTGCTGGCCATCTTACTCATATTTACTCGTCTAAGTCGGTTAAAGGTTACTAGACAGGTGCTCAGTGGTCTCTTCGTCGTGACGCCGCTGTCATGCGATTTTAGATGTCAGACTTTCTCATGGTGCGAGGTTTTATATCGAACCGCAGAACAGCTACACTCAATCGGCATATTGTGTTGTCGATTACTCTGAGTTGCTTTCGAGACCGTTGACTTCCTCTTCAGTAATGTCATCGTCGGTGTCGGTGTCGGCGTCAGCGTCTGCATCCTCCTCTTCTGTTGCGTTTGCGCCCGTGCTCACTGTGATCTGTGCTTCTTGAATGACCGTCCCAGCCATCTGATATCCTTGTTGAAATACCTCAGCGACTGTTCCCTCAGGCAACTCGGTATCGACCCGCATGAGAACCTCATGTTGTGCTGGATCAACCTCATCACCACGCTCTGGGTCAATTAATGTGACATTTTCGTCCTCAAGCACTCGATCAAATTCATCAAGCGTTGACTCAATTCCTGGACGAATATCTGCGTCTGAGTCCTGTTCAAGTGCTCGCACGAGATTATCACGAACGCCGACAATTCGTTCAACAAAGTCTTCTGTGGCTCGTTCACGAATCTGCTGTTCACGCTTTTTTGCCCGCTTTTTGTAGTTCTCAAAGTCTGCTTTCGAACGTTTAAGTGCTGCTTCAAGCTCATTGATGCGTTCGCGCTGCTCATCGTACTCGTTTTGTAGAGATGCGACTTCCTCAGCGAGCGTTTCATCATATTCGGCGACCTTATGGATGAGAGATGACGCCTCAGCACTAGCACTCGCATCTTGACTATCTTCATCAAGACTCTCAGATGAGTCGTGGTCATCTTCAGTTTGATATTTTTCTGTGTGATTCATCTCATTCTCAGTCTCATCTCCGACCACGGTGTCCTCATCACCTGACACATCACTGTCTGGTGACGATTCGGTCGTTCCGTGACTCTCAGTCGACTCATCACTCATACGATGTGGAAGTGTGTGCCCACTCTTAAAGACATAGAACTGGTGATAGCTAGTCTACGGCGAACAACGAGAACTCCGCAGGTCACTCAATATGCAATGCTTCGCATGTTCAGAGAGTCCTATACAAAATTGAGGAGAATACCCGCGGCTTGAGATGTCCCCAGAAATCTGTGAGTGCTGGTGTGCGATCGAGACCAGCAGTCTCGGGAACGCGACATAAATCCGACAACTCCTCCATAACCCACCGTTCGATGGTAAAACTGGATACTCCATCGTTCCCAAACTGAATCTCTAAATAAAGCAAGTATAAATAGCTATACAGGCGTTCAAAACGCTGGAAGTCCACCGCACTCACCGAGCGAGAGTTCTTATCCAGGTCCAAATAAAAGAACCGCTGACAGGCACGGGTGGGCGTTCGACCGCTTCACGAAGATTCTCAAATACAAGACGACAGTCGAAGGTATCAAGATCGTTGAAGCATCCGAGCGCGACACGAGCAAGGCGTGTTGCGTCTGTGACAGAGGAAATGAGAGTCAGCGTGTTGAGGGTGATCTGTACGTATGTGGGGAACACGCCGATTCGCTCAGCGCTGATGTGAACAGGGCGGAGAACATCGTTTTGAAATAACGACGAAAGTAACTACATGTCTATAGATAAACAAGGCGAGTGCCTCGGGGCTTTGATACTGATGTGACCTCGAGGCGGTTCACATCCCGTTCGGTGGAGAGAGGAGTCCTGGCTGGTTGGCACAGCCTGGAGTCTCCCTTCATGACCTCTCCTGCGAATTCTTACTGAGTGGACAACTGCGAGAGTGCAAATCTCACTGTCACAAACCAGCGGTGCAGTCCGTGGGATTCCTCCGCATGAACGCGAAAGAGGATATCACTGATACATTCCAATCGGACGAGCTTGAGTGCTCTCTTCACCTCCCTCCTGCATTTGCTTCGCAAGGCGTTCTTTCGCCTCCCGGATTTGTTCAGTCCGATCAACAAGGTCATCAACAGGCACATCAATACCGACCAGTGGTTCAATTCCATCAGTAATCAGCACCCGTGCCGCCTCCGGATCAGGGAACTGTGGGTCCGACTCAACGACTAATCCAACGGCATCTCGATGTGACATCACAGCCTCACTCAGAAGTGCTCCAGTTGGACCTGAAATAAGTCCTGTCTCATCCGGTAGCGAAATATCTGCTTTTTGAATTTGATTTATCCCTTCGCTAACGCCAAACCCATATAACGATGGAACTGTCTCAGTTTTCTCCTTAGGGATACCCGAAAGATATACTGGTGTCATGGCTGTTTCATCGATAAATTCAGACAGACATGTTGCGACTTCCGTTGCTGCTTCAGGGTTAATTGGAACATCACTTTGAAGAACGGCAAGATCACGATCGACATCGGTGTACAACCGAACCGGTGACCGAAGCGCAGGGTCATCCTCTTCATACACTGCTACTGCGGGGATTGTCTCACAGTGAACATCGGCGTAGTGTGTCATTTCAAACTCCTCGACAAGATGATCAGCCGCAATTTTCCCGACGAGTCCAATGCCAGGAAAGCCTTCAATCATCGATGGATTTGTTAATGATATATCTGCTGTCTCTGGCAATACATCAAGTCGTGCCATAGATACTTGTACTATACATTATCATAAAAAACAAACACTGATACTCTGGCAGTACAAGCTGATTGCGCTCAAACCTCGCGAGTGGGGATATAAACAGCACCCGCATGTAGTTTCGATAGGTTTGATAACCAATGAACGCTGACTGAGACGGTCCTGTTGCCCTCTCCTGATAAGACAACCGTAGGATTCGCCGTTTCGCCCTTTTGCCCTTTCGCCGTGGAAGCAACCTTTCGATTAGACGAGCAGGTACAAGAAACAACAGATAACCCTAGATCCTGTCTCAGCATAATACATGTAAATACGATGACTTCTCCCACGAGTAAGCTCGTGGGCTTTCTCCTCGATTTTGGTAACGACACGATCGCATGGCACTGCCAGCATCCCTTTGAGCTTGGGAATGTGATCCCCTCAACCTCCCGGCCTAGCAAGCCTCCGGCTATGGGAACCCCCCCGTCGTTTACCCTGGAAGAATATCACAGATTCGCATCGGTTTCAATTGATTGTCACTCAGCACGTGTACTCGATTGAGGACCAGAATTGAGACTAAGACCGATACCGACAAATTGGCGCATCAGTACGTCTGATTATGGACCCAATTGAGCGCTATGCAACGCTCATCGATGATGTGACAGCATTTCGGGATGCTTGTGCTCGCCCGCTTCCATCTGTCGTTCGGGTTAATACTATTAAATCATCTATCGAACGCGCTCAGGACGCACTTGAGGATGCAAATATTAATTATGACCCTGTTGAATGGCATTCCGGTCTGTTTAAACTCACAACAAATCGTCCCGGCACCTCATGGTCGTACTTTCATGGGTGGTTCCATGGTCAAGAAGAGGTATCCGTGCTACCTGCACTCGCAGTTGATCCGGACCCAGGTGAGGTCATCTGGGATGCGTGCGCGGCGCCTGGAAGCAAGACAACACAACTTGCTGCGTTGATGGACGATACAGGTATTCTCATCGGCAATGATAATAATCTCGGTCGATTGTCTGCACTTCGGCATAATGCCGAGCGGTTGGGTGTCACAAATCTCGCAGTGACGAATCAGGATGCACGCAATTTCTCGTTCAAACCATTCGGGGATCGAACCGAAAAGGCAAATCGAATTGAAGCGTTTGATCACGCCCTTGTCGATGCTCCCTGTTCATGCGAAGGTACAATCCGAAAAAATCCGGATGCATTCGAGCAATGGTCATATGAACATGTGATGAGTGTGGTCGCTATTCAAAAAGCGATTCTTCGTCGTGCTGTTCAAGCAACACGCCCCGGTGGCACTGTTGTCTATTCAACGTGTACATTTGCGCCTGAAGAAAACGAAGGTGTGGTCAATCACGTTCTTGAATCCGAATCATGCCGAGTTGTCTCATGGAATCCACCAGCCGATTTCAAAACCATTCCTGGCATAACACAATGGCATGAGACCGAGTATGATTCATCCATGGAACTGACACATCGCGTCTACCCTCATCATAACGACACAGGAGGGTTCTTCTGTGCGAAACTTGAGGTGACTGCATGAGTGATCATACACCGACAAACGATGGACAGCAGTTTGATCGTCTGCCAGCCGCCACAGTCGACCGTGACGTCGCTGGACGGCCAACGCGTGAAGAGATAATCCAATGGTGGGACAATCGCTTTGGGATCCCTCCGACGACATGGGATCATCATACTCTTTGGGAAAAGGGAAACGGAAAAATCTGGGCTGTCGCTGCAGAGTATGTCTCACCAATCCCAATTGAGGGAGTTGGTTTGCGGATTCTTCGCACTCGTCAGGAACACTGGAAACCTTCGACGAACGCTGCCCAACGATTCGGCGTTCACGCGAGTAAAAATGTCCTCACACTTGATCATGAAGAAGCAGTTCGCTTCGCTGATGGGACTGATCAACCTCTCCCCCGATGGGATGGTGACTGGGGATATCTTATCGTCGCACACGAGATTGCGGGTGCGAGTGAGCCCATCGGTGTCGGTCTCTATCTGCATGATGAACTCCGATCGACTGTCCCAAAAGGGCGACGCGAGGATCTGAGCTGAGATTGTGTCTCAGTATACTTCCTTGAGTGAACCACGTTCGTCTCAGATATACTTATATCGCAATAGACGTCAGTATGTATTTATCCCGTGTGTACTATTTTCGCCTCATTTTGATTGAGTGAGACATACTTGACTGTGTACCCCATCTTTTCGAGAATATCCTGTCCGACACCGTATTTCTCTAAGATTGGATTCACATCAGCAAGAGTCATACTGTCCAATGCATCGATTGTAGTCTCAATCTCAGACAGGACTGGATTCGGGATGAATTTCATCTGTGAGATAACTCCATCATACCTCTCTTCCAGATACATCTCAACAGCCGCTGCTTCAACGTCGTGTGATGCAGCAACTGAATTAATATCAATCATCTCGTCATGCGGTATGTTGATCTCGTGTTCGTACAACCATTCAAGATCATCTTTTACTTCGCGTTCATCAATCGCATGCAGTCGCTTAATCACCGGTTTTACCGGAATCTGCCCATCATAAAAAAATACGTCTGTAACGTTCGCCTCATCAAAATCTGATTGTGTACAGTTTAATGATTCATCAACCGCAAGTATGAGCGGATGGTCTGACTTTACGTGATGCACCTTTCGTAGCTTCTCTTGCAGATACTCTGGAGTCCAAAATCCAACTACCTCAAGATAGAATTCTGTCGTGTCTCGCTCAAAGCTAAAATCCGGAATCATAACACGGTCTTCGGTTCGGAGAATTGTGGGTTCGTGATTAACTGTCCATTCATCAACCAGTGCACGAATCCGCGTCGCGAAATCTCGCTCCACCTCACTATCGAATGAATTGCTCACCGTCTTCGCAGGGAAATAATCTGCATCTGTTGAATCGGCAGTAAACTCGTATATCTGCGGGTCACCACTCACCTCAGTTTCAATCTGTGCAGTTAGACTCCATTCTGTTGCCTTCATAAGACGGGGAATGAGCTTTGCCATTGTTGTCCCATACTTCCGCGTCTTCTGTACCAGCGATGTTGGTCCAGTGACGGTTATTGTCAGGTCTTGATCGACAGTATACATCAATCCAAGATATGAAATCAATCGGAAGATCTCTTGGAAATTATCAGACACGGTGAATTGTAATTCGACCGCATCAAACAACAGCGTTTGTGTCAGTGATAGGTTATACTGACGAAGTAACTCACATGGGGTGATTTGGGGTTTCGAGCGAAGAACTGCGTGAGTCTCCCGATCTGCCCATAAATTAGTCTCAACTTCATCCGGGGTCAAATCAAATGTCTCCCCAACGGTGGCAAGCACTTGCTCTCGTTGGTCTGTCGTGGTGACAAAGCCGTGAGTAAACACAGCGTCGCGTAGTTTTGATGGATTGACTGGAAACTGTTGATCGAACTCGGCACGCCGATCAAGCAGCTTCGATAATCCACGGACTAATTTAAACGTATCATGCGTTTCGAGTGTTTCGACCGTCTCATTGATCTGTTTCTGTGTCTGTCCTGGCTCATACGCATCAAGCACCTGTTTTGCGACTGGCTGATATTCATCAATGTCTCGATATCGTGGGTTGATATGTGGCTTCTGTTTTGTCACCTCAAGCAGTTCTTTTGTCAACATAGATACTCAGGATTTCCGTCGTGTCGATGTTCGAATTTCTCCGGTGTTACTTGAGACAATCTCATACAGATGAGCCGTATCTCCTGAGGGACGAAGAATACGACCAAGCCGCTGTCGATACTCTCGATTACTTCCCGTTCCGCTCAGGATAATCCCAATGTTTGCATCTGGAACATCAATCCCCTCATTCAGTACCTGTGAACTCACGATTGCGTTGTAACTGTGATTCTTGAATTGCTTGAGAATATGCTGACGTTCATCTTTCTCAGTTGTATACGTGATACTCGGAATAAAAAATCGGTTCGAAACGTCATATACGAGGTCATTATATCGCGTGAAAATAATAATACGGTCATCGCGGTGTTGCTCAAGTAGCGTTGCGAGTTCATCAAGCTTCGACTCTGAGCTGTATGCAATCTGACGAGCTGTATTCCGAGAACGAACCGCACGCCACGCTCTCGGATCATTTCCACTTCGTAAGACGACTTTCTGAAAATCCTCTGGACCTCGCATAGTGATGTTTGCTGACATCAGGTATTTCCGGAATGTCTCAACATTTTCTTCATAAGCCTCTCGCTCTTCCGGCGTAAGCTCAACGGTGATCCGCTCAACAGTGTATTCTGACAAATACTCACCAGTGAGCTCCTCGGTGTCAATCTCATAGATTTTCCCCCCGAGTAACTCACCCAACACCTCGTGTTTGTCATCCTCACGCTCGAATGTCGCCGTCAACCCTAACGCGAAGGGAGCAGCAAATAACTCTGCTATCTGTCTGTAGCTCTCAGATGCAAGGTGATGAACCTCATCGAAAACGAGAAGCTCGAACCGATTTCCGAGCCTCTCAGCGTGATTATACGCTGAATCATATGTCGAGACTGTGACTGACTCAAGTGTTTTTTCACGACCGGTGTATTCACCAATGGGAATATCGAACGTTTGGAGTTCTGATTTCCATTGATCTACGAGATCAAGTGTCGGAACAACAACGAACGTTGCATTATTTATCTCATCGATTGCCTCTATGCCAACGTATGTTTTGCCAGCTCCTGTTGGCAGCACGACAACACCACGACGCTCAGAAAGCCAGCGATTTAGCGCCTGTTGTTGATATCCCCGCAGTTCAATCTCGTTTGCCAGATCAGGTGATGGGATGAGATCAAGCACATCATCCTCGTATTCAATTCCCGAGGTATCAAGATGATCTCTGATTTCCCGGTATCGAAATCCAAGGGTCCGGTCGGTGTTTGTTCGTTCATCCCATGTGGTGTGCGGAACAGGAGATTCATTTCCCTCAACGGCTATGGTTCCGCGATCAAAGACTAACCGCATCCGTCTTTAGCTAATGACGAGCTGAATAAAACTTCTCTGTTCATGTTCTTGACTACTTTTTCCGCCTGCAGACGCAGCAACCCCAACCATGTCGTGAGCGTTGAGATATTTGAATTGATGCGTCAGTCGGCGGTTGCTCGTGAGCTGAATCCATGAGTCCGCCTAGAGTGAACGACGCGGAGGAAACCAAACAACCGTTATCACATCCCCCAAGAGAGAGCTCATGGGGCGTTGTCTGTTTGGATATTGTCCGCTCCGCTCACATTGCCGTGTGCAATCAATTACGTGGTCACATTGCCACGGTCCACATTCGCCACAGTTGTCACCACCATCGTGAGCATAACCAACGTAACAATCAGTATCCTCGTTCCTTGTATATCTCAGCCTCTCTCAAGCCTCAGATCTTAGGATTCAATTAATTTTGAGGCGGAGTCCCCTTCCTCAAAGCAGTGCAGAGAGGCTTGTCTCTCAAGCAACGCAGCAGGGAGAAGGAAACACCTTCTGCATGGCGTGGCGAACGGAATCATCGAAGAAACTTTCGACGACGACTGTGACAGCATCGTGTTTGAGGAGTGAAACGGTATTCATGAACGGGAACGGTACGGTTGTCCAAAGCAGCCCGATACTCTGAGTGACCGTTCAACCGTCTCTCCGAGTGTGTCGAATATAACATCGAATCTGAAGGATTGCTCACAGAGGCGGTCAATCCGACACACACCAGCAAGCGGTGTGCTGAGTATGGATATATCCACGACGACAATCGCCTGTGATGCGACACATTCGAATGCCAGCAGTGCGGGAACCGGAATCACGCTGATTACAGCACTGGCGCGAAGATGGCAAACATCTCTGTCCGACACGAGTAACAGCCCTCGCGCGTGAGGGGCGTCAATCAATACGCCCCAAGTCTGGGACAGTGATTCCAAACCGATACACCCTGTACTCTACCGATTCAGAGCCCGAGTTCATGGACAAGCCCCACCCTCGCCGAAGCGAGTGTGTGAGCGTAAACGAGAACGAGAGCGAATATGCTGGTGTCGTTGATTCTTGCTGTTACATTCGTCGGCTTCGACTCGAAGCCCGAGGCGACTGCCCCCAGGCTTTGATATGACCTCAGGGTGTGTCCACTCAACACAAATAAGATTCATAACCTGCTTGTGCGCTTGTTTGTTTCCGTGCCTGCCCCGTCATCTTTGATAGCCTGGGTCGTTGACGATCAGCGTTCCCACAGCGCGGTCAACACACCGTCTAACAATGTTTTCGATAGAGCATGGAGAGGTGGTCTTTTTATCTCGATGCCTTCTCTCGGGCTTACTGTGGCTTCTGACCGATAGTGCTCTTTCTGTGAGAAATATCACTTGTCTTCGCGAAACGTGTTTTCTGAATAACAGTTGTCAGTAATTTGATTTTTTTATGTGAAGCGGAACGCGTTGCCGGGCGTCCCGGTTGAACTTAGTGTGGGTTCGGATATAACCAATGTTTGTTTGCAAACGACCGATAAACGGCGCGTGCCTGCTGAGTGGTCTCCAATCCGGGTTTTACTGATGGCTCGTGCTCACATGCAGTCGCGCCCGTTCTGATGATCTTCTATTGCTCAGGTCACCGATGTGGTTCATGTCGTGGCGCGAGCCATACTTTTTTTTCCACATACTGCCGAGTGAGAGTATCTTTCGTCGACCCTATTCCCGTTTTGACTGTTGGATTATTTGTGGTAGTCCAGTAGGTCGTCTCTGTCGCGGTCGCTATCAGAGTCGAACCACGAAACCTATCAGAGCGTTCTTCGAGCACTCGCCGACTGGAATAATTCTGCAGTCTCTTGTATTTTGGATGGGTTTTCAGTTCATGCTCCAGTTCTGTTTCCTCAAAACTCAAAGCGGATATCGGGGCTTTGATCCTAATGTGACCCCGAGGCAGTTGACTGGGTACGTTGCCGGGTTCGTCTTACTGTCGCCTGATTGAGTCGGAGCATCATATACAAAATAAGATAAATATGTCTATCAATTCAGCGGAGCACCGCGTGTCGGGTGGTAAGTGATATTGAGAAATATCGATTTTCGTTGCGATAGCAAGAATAGTGAGCGTTGGCTTGACGTTATCTGTTTTCGACTCTAATGATAGCATATATATGACAGCGGATACCGACTCAGATGATACCGAATTGGCAACAGCCGTTGCAACGTTTCTCAACAATGTCGATGCAGCATATGACGATTATGAACAGGGATATGCGGACCCAGATGTGACACTTTCAGTCATAATGTCACATGTAAAGACACTCCGTGAGACCACTCATGAGTCTTGAGAGATCGTAGATTCAGGTTCGGAGTAATCGTTTCTTCGAGGGAGTCTGGAGTGGATACCCCTCCGCGCTCACTCTTGATAAAAATTAGCAAGCCGGAGTATCTTTGAGCTCGTTTGTAACCTCAATACAGTTCACTCATCAGATCGGCTGTGACCGTCATCGGAGTCATACAGTAGATTCCCTGCATACGAACCCACGACCGTGCTGAGCCGATAGTGTACTCTAGTGTAACATCTGTAGAGACTGCTCTCACGTTGGTAGCTATCCTGAGTTATCACGAGATTGAATCGAATTGGATTTGTATTTAGAGATGTCGCTAGAGCAGGAGAGATCAACCCCGAGAGCACGAAAGCCCCTCCTCCGCTCTCAGCAGAGCAAATCAGATCAAACCAAACACAGAGTAAGAAATATTCACTCTGCGGTAACTCACGATGTATGTCAGGGGTATCACAGTGAGCGCCGTTTACTCGCCAATCAGCGCTCGAATCTGTTCGACATATTCACCGAATGTTGCGTCTGTTCGCCGTCTTGGACGATCAACATCGATATCAACGATTTCATTAACTCTCCCGGGTGACGGCGCCATCACGACGACTCGGTCAGCAAGTGTCACCGCCTCCTCGACATCGTGTGTCACAAACAGTACTGTCTTTTCAGTTGTCCTCCAAATTGATAATAACTCATCGTGTAACATCTCCCGCGTCTGTGCATCAACACTTCCGAATGGTTCATCTGCAAGAAGAATCTCTGGGTCGACTGCAAGTGCTCGCGCAATCCCGACACGCTGTTTCATTCCGCCGGAAAGTTCCTTTGGATATGCATTCTTGAACTCTGTGAGACCAACCAATTCAAGCATCTCATCGACTCGGCGACGACGGTCTGGCTCAGCGACACCTTGTTCTTCAAGTCCGAATGCGACGTTTGACTCAACGGTCCGCCAGGGGAACAATCCGTACTCCTGGAATACCATCCCACGGTCAGTTCCAGGACCTCTGACAGTGTTACCCGCAAGTCGCACCTCACCGTCTGTCGGCGTTTCAAGACCAGCAATCACTCGAAATAGAGTTGTCTTACCACAACCAGACGGTCCGACGAGACACACAAACTCACCATCAGAGACGGTGAATGATACTTCATCAAGTGCCCGAACGGTCTGTCGCTCGGATGTGAATACTTTGCTTACCGTATCAACCACGACCTTTGCCGTTGTGTCGTCACCACGACTGCGTTGAGACTCGTCTGTTTCCAGGTACTGGTCTGAGTTTTGATTTATACCCGCCATTCGAGAAGCCTCCGCTCAACTCGTCGAAAGATGCCATCGCTCACAAGAAACACAAGACTGATGACAGCCATGTAGGCAACGCTCACGTCTGTTGCGAGGTTTTGTGCTGCATTGATAATCTGGAATCCAACTCCCGGAGCGCCGAATAGTTCGGCGGCAACGACAATCATCCAACACTGTCCGATACTCGTCCGGAGACCAGTCGTAATCGACGGCATTGCTGCTGGGATGATTACTTTCCGGATCATTGTCAGATCATCATCGACGCCAAGACTCGCGGCTACTTCTTTGAGATGTGTTGAAACATCTTCAACGCCGGCGTATGCATTATAGAAGTTAATCCAGAATGCACCAATACCAACGATGAACGCAGCACCGCCGTGACCGATACCAATCCAGACAATCGCAAACACGATCCACGCAAGCGGTGGAATCGGTCGAAGAAACCGCGTAATCGGCGTCAATGCGTCATCAAGTCGCCCACTCCACCCCATTGCCAGCCCAAGACTCACGCCAAGTGTGCTCCCAACAACAAGTCCTGGAAGATAATGTAACAGACTCTGTGCGAGATTTGCAGTGAGTCGAGTCATCGGCAATGTCACGCCTGCGATTGGAAGCGTAAACGTGGCTGATGCGGTTAGTTCAACAATGAACGCTGTTGTTACCTCAATCGGTGATGGAAGAAGATATGTCCGACCGACAGCGGCAGCAGCGACCTGCCAGATTGTAATAAATATTGCACTTCCAATTACCCCATACCCGATACTCGCTGGGTCAACATCGCTAAATAATCCTTGCGTTGTTTCAACTGACCCCGTCTCCTCATCTCGATCTTGATTGCGGTCTCCCGTTGGGACTGCTGTTTCTGAATCAGTTGGGGTTTCAACGCTCATAGTGAGTCATACACGCCGAAATCGAACAGTTTGTCATTTGATAACACTGAGTCAATCTTCCCTGCCTGAGCAGCATATTCAGAGAAGATTTCTGCACCATCGGCAATCTTGTGTGGGTCTGTAATGAAATCAGACGCTCGCGCATCGATTGCACGCTGGGCTGTCTCAACTGGGAGTACGCTCTCACCGATGACTGCACTCGCGTGTGCGGCTGCTGTGTCAGGATTTTCGTTTGCGAATGTTGTCGCACGCTGATGTTGTTTAATGAACGTTCGTGCGACCTCACGGTTATCAGAGCGAAGTCTATCGTGCATAAGTGTGACCGCAGCCGGTTGTCCCGGCATAAAGTCTCCAGCCCATGCAATCGATTGATACGGGGCATCATTCATTGAGGCGACTGTTGGGACCGGTTCCATGATTGAGGTTCCATCAATTTCGCTCGCGAGCAGCGCCTGTCGAACTGGTCCAGCCCCGCCGAGCGGCGTGATTGATACGTCGGATCCAGGTTCAACTCCTACAATCTCAGTCAGCCAGTATCGAAGTAGAATATCAGGGACCGACCCTGGTGGGAACGTCCCAAACGTAAATTTCCGACCGCGCTCTGCTTCAAATTGTGCGAATGCCTCTGCGCCTGATGCGGCATTCTCCCACATTGACGCAAACGAATCACGCGCGAGAATCTCCATCGCGTTCTGAATGTTCGCCGCTGTGATTTTCGATGGAATACCCTTGTCCATGATAATCATCGCTGGAACGATTCCAAACATCATAACATCGAAATCTCCTGTTGCTGATGCTTGGACAATGCTTGGACCGTCAGAGAAAACCTCAGCAGTCACCTCAGCATCAATTGCATCAAAATATCCCTCCTCTTTCATCACAAAATATTGCATATCGGGATAAATTGGCATATATGCAACACGAATCTCTTCGATGCCACTGTTGCTCGCACCTGTTGTTCCGCCGCGGGTGCCGGAACAGCCTGCGAATGCGCCTATGCTGGCTGTTGTAACCGCCCCGCTTGTCTGCAGGACCCGGCGTCGAGATATGTATGTCTGGTCACTATCCTGTGTATTATTCATCTGAATTACTTAGTTGGTCACCATGCTTTTGCCCCGGGTAGCCGGCGAAGGTCGCATATATACCGGACGTAACATGATGACCCAATATTCCATTTTGACCGTCTAATTATTCGATTATAGAAGAATATGTAGATTCGTCTGTGTCAGTTATATCGGTAATATTCTCTTATTTCTGTGCCGCCGATAAGTACACAGACACACTCAGGATCGCTCTCATCCGCACACTCGCTCTCAGCAGGTGCATCAGCATCAATACCGGCATGATAACAGAGGTAAAGTGATGCAAAGAGACAAGAGATAACCTCGTGGCAATCTCGAATGTGAATATGCATTCGTTTTCTGACCGTGTCGAGTCAGTGTCAATCAGTGGAATCCGAGAGGTGTTCGAGGCCGCAGGTGAGGACGCAATCAATCTTGGATTAGGACAACCTGATTTCCCAGCGCCAGCACATGCTCGTGATGCAGCGGTTGAGGCAATTCAGGCAGGCGAAGCGGACGCATACACAGAAAATAAAGGAATGATGTCACTTCGTGAGGCAATCGCAGCGAAACATCAACGCGATCAGGGCGTTACGGTCGATCCTGATGAGATTATCGCGACTGCAGGTGGGTCTGAAGCACTTCATATTGTCATGGAAGCACATATCGATTCTGGCGATGAGGTTCTGATCCCTGATCCGGGATTTGTCTCATATGATGCGCTCACTCGGTTAGCTGGGGGAACACCCGTTCCAGTTCCGCTTCGTGATGATCTAACACTCGATCCTGCGGCTGTTGAGGAGCGTATAACTGCTGATACTGCTGCATTCGTCGTCAATAGTCCAGGAAATCCGACTGGCGCGGTATCATCCGAAACGGATATCCGTGAATTTGCCCGGATTGCTGATGAGTACGACGTATTCTGTCTCTCAGATGAAGTATATGAGTACACAGTCTTTGATGGGGAATTCCACTCACCACTCGCGTTTGCTGACCGTGACAATGTGGTTGTGGTAAATTCCGCGTCAAAATTATACTCAATGACCGGATGGCGGCTTGGATGGGTTCTCGGATCGACATCCCGGGTTGAGCGCATGCTTCGTGTCCATCAGTATACACAGGCATGTGCGGCAGCTCCATCACAATTTGCTGCAGAGGCTGCGCTCACTGGTCCACAGGATGTTATTACGGAGATGACAGAGTCATTTGAGCGCCGACGTGATCTCATTGTCGATGGGCTTACCGATATTGGTCTTGAGGTTCCGACACCACGTGGTGCGTTTTACTGTATGCCGAAAGTCCCTGATGGGTTTGTGATGGAATGTCTTGACCGTGGCGTGATTATCGTCCCTGGTGATGCATTTGGTGCGAACGGCAGTGGGTATGCCCGATTATCATATGCAACTGATGAAGAATCACTCCGTGAGGCACTCGATATTATGCAACAAGCATATGATGCAGTGAGCTGAGGATTACATTAATCGATATTCGATGTCGTCATTCTATGAATTGTATTGTTTCATCATGCTGTACTTACGATCTTAACGACATCTCCCTCGGAGAGTTCATGATCTTCACCAATTCGCCGTTCCGCGCGTGCATCAACGGCGTATAGATATCCATCGCCGATATCAGAGTGGACTGCATATGCAAGGTCAAGTGGTGTTGACCCCTTCCGGAGTAAGACCGCATCTGGAAGCATATCATCACTTCCGTCAGTCCATCGCGTCTCATTCTCCACTGGATAGACGGTGATCATCTCAAGCAGATCATAGACAGCTGTATTAATTGCTGCTTGCACGCCTGTTCCGTCGGTATTCTCCATTACGCCCTGAATTGTCTCAAGACCTTCTTGCTGTGTCGAGGAGATATCACCAGTAATACTGATTGCTGTATCTCCTGGATTATACTGAATTAAATCGGCATCCGCAGCCCGTCGAAGCGCGCGCTCTCCATCTGCTGTTGCTGGGACGACCGGCTTCGAGATATTTTGCAATCGATCGATATTTTCGACAGGCGCAATATCAGCCTTATTCGCCACCAGCACAATTGGTTTTGTTCGTTCGCGGATATCGACTGCGAGCGCCATCTGATCATCCGCGCTCCACTGCTGTGGATCATCAGGATATGACATTGACCGAAGCGCAGCCGCGATATCATGCTCACTTGCTCCAAATCCCGTCAACAACTCTGTTACTGCCTCATCAATATTGAACTCTGGCGCTCGGGACTGACGGACGACCGTTTCCCAGTTTCTATCAATAATTCCAGCGAGCCATTGCTCTAATTCTTCCTCGACAAAATCAGCCTCCGCAACCGGGTCATATGTGCCAAGTTCAACAGGGTCGCCTTCAGCGTTTGTCGCCCCCGCTGCATCAACGACGGCGAGAATAGCGTCAGCGTCAGTCAGCGCATCAAGAAACTGATTCCCGAGCCCTCGCCCCTCGTGTGCACCGGGAACGAGCCCGGCGACATCAAGTAACTCAACTGGAACATATCTGATCCCATCTGTACAGTTCTCACAGCGAGTTTGTCTCTCAAGACAGGGGCATTGAGTTCGCGCATGTGTTACTCCCTGATTTGGATCAATCGTGGTAAATGGGTAATTCCCAACATCAACATCAGCCATTGTTGCTGCTTGGTAGAACGTCGACTTACCGGCATTCGGCTTTCCGGCAAGCGCAATAGAGAGCATACTGACAGGAAGGCGAGACGTCGGCAAGTACGTTTCCGTCCGGCGCGTGTGTGATTACTCATCGATAGTCGGTGCATGGACGATATTCACTCTCCCGCTCGCGTGAATCGTCCCATATACCTCCGCATCATCGTGTAATTGAAGATCACCACACACAACGTCACCGCGAACTCGAGCTCCAGCGTTGATTGATACGGCGCCATCTCGCGTCGTAACATCACCATGGATTCGCGTTCGCTCATCAATCTCGATATCCCCGCGGGCACGCAGACTGCCAAACAGATTAGTGTCACGACCAACAGTAATTGATGCTGCCCGAACGTTCCCATGGAGACGACAGCCATTACCAATCGATGCTGGCGTGGACACCTGCCAGATATCGTCTGATACTGTTGCTCCACGCGGAATAACAATCATCATTACATCATCATCGTCATCGTCATCGGCGTTGCCCTCTGCTTCAGCAGCAATCTCTTGAGCGAATTCACTCGCTGCGTCGCTTTCGTTGACCTGCAGTAGATGTGAGAGGATAATAAAGTAAAATACCAGTGAGGACATTGGGTTACGAATCACAATCCAGCCATTTGCTTCGAATCCCTCTTCGACCGTCACATCATCGCCAATATCAAGATCACCAGCAACCAGTAGCTGCCCTCCGATATGTACCCGCTCACCAAGATACGCATCCTTTCCGACAAGAACATTCTCAGCGACCTCACACCAGACATCAAGTCGGCAATCTCGCTCTGCTTCGATACTCCCACCGAATTGAACACGCTCGCCAGCGAGAATATTTCGTGCTCGAACGCCGAATTCGACGGTACTTTGCCCGCCAATCATTACATTCCCCTCGGTAACAAGATCATATTCCTCGACGGTCGTGCCGTCAGGAATCGTTAACGAGTCGAACGGATCATTCCCGAATGACACACTTTTCATCACGAGACGCATCCCTAAAACGACCCGTACGACACCCGTCAGACAGGCACTAACGCACGTCTCATAGTCGCAGAGTAACGCGTTTTTATTCGCCGATTGAATAAGGCGACTATGACCGTTCTCTCATTTGACGATGATGGCGTCGATGTAATCTATGACGGAACTGAATTCCGACTTGAAAAGAAGCTTATTGAAGAAGCAATCGAGAAGCCATATCCAGACGTCACTGATCATGAGGTACTTAAAATAATCGAGCAGGATCCAGCACTCGGCGATGAGCCTCGTCGGGTCGCTGATATTCTTAGGTAAGTGTAATACCAAGTCGCTCCTCAACTCCCACAGCAAGAATCGACTTGGCAATCGCAAGTCCCCCATCAACTGGGTCAAGCGTTGTCTCGCCCAATCGCTCATCATATGTGATTGGCTCCTCTCGAACCCGATATCCACGACAAAGAGGTCTCAGTAACAATTCTGCAGATAATCCGGTGTTCTCAGTCCACTCAATGTCCTCAATCACACGCCGGCGATATGCGCGCATCCCTGTTGTCGTATCATGAACACGTTCGCCAACAAGTACTGAGGCAATGAGCGCAAATGCCGCATTCCCGATACGATTCAATAATGGCATTGCTGTTGCGCCATAGTACAGTCGGTCACCAGATACGACATCATATCCATCATTGATGAGTTCAAGAAACGTTGGAAGTGCATCCATTGGATATGTATCATCACAATCAGTCGTCACAATAACAGGTGTCTCTGCTGTGGATAATGCGGTCTCAACAGCGTAGCCATATCCACGCGGTGGTTGTTCAATTACTGTCGCTCCATGTTCACGGGCAATCTCAGGGGTTCGATCACTTGAGCTATCAACACAGATAATATCAACGTGTCCATCAGTCACACGTTTGATATCCGCCAACACCGATTTGATCGCATCTGATTCATTATATGTTCCCATCACGACCGTGAGATCATCGAATGTATATGACATCTCATCCATACCATCCGTTTCTAACCGAGGTATTTTTATTTTTAGGTCGACCAAAAAATCTCTACTGGCGTGGATCCGCAATTCCGCACGGTGTTCCTGTTGCTGCCCCCAACGATTGTTCGTGTAATGTTCGCGCCACGACATCAGCGAGATTACGGAGATTTACCGTATCATCGCGATTATACGAGATGAGCGTATCAAGCGCCTCAGTGTCATCATTCCGTTGATATTGATTCCACAACCGGACCGCATCTCTTCCTGAAAGATCAGGTCGGTCGCGATCAATTCCAATCTCAGTCTCGATCGATTTTAATCCGCCAGTCAGATTGATTCGTCGACACGGATACATCAAATCAAGATGCGGTGTCTCAATCGATAGATCAAAACACTGCTCCAAAAATGGGACGTCGAATTGTTTACCATTAAATGAGGCGATGAGTGACGCGGTGCGGAACTGTTCACGGACTCGCTCACATGTCAGGTCATCACCACGAACAAGTGTTGTTGTCTCACCTTGTTGATGGAATGAGACCGTCGTGACGTCATTATATCCTGCGTCGAGTCCTGTGGTTTCTATATCAAAGAATAATGTATCATCACGAGTATTTTCATACAGTCGCCAAATCTCACCATCGGGAAATTGCTCGTTAAAATACCGTGTATCGCCGTCATCAAGCCGTGGGAGTGCTTCTGACAGAAAAGATTCAATTGCTGCTGTTGTCTTTGGACCGACAGGAGCATCTGTCGGATCGAATCGTTCCCAAGAAATGATATCTGCCTCCCATAGTGAGCGCTCACGCGATTCGCCAACGCCCGAGACAGGAATAAAACTATTCTCAATTCGCATACGGTATTTTCAACAACGGATAAATTAATCTCTTCTTATTGTCAGTAAGTCATAAATATCGCTGGTTCATGATAGTGGCAAATCTCCACAGATCCTGTCTGCGAGGAGACAGACAGCACTACAGCACTCACTCAACTAAGACTGAGATTATTGATATCGATGAGAGTGAATTACACATCTCAATCATGCGTACAACTCAATCATCATAAAGAGATGAACAGCACATAACGTTGAGTCTCTGTTCATACTCACTCACCGCTTGAGCGTTTTGTTTCCTGAGGAATTGACCTGGAGGAGTTAAGAGGTTTCTCGCAAATTAATATATTATGTGTGGTCGCTATACGCTCTCCGCTTCTGCATCAGAACTTAGCGATCGATTTGATGCAACTGTCCCGCCGACGATAGCAGACGCGCTCCCACGATACAATTGTGCGCCAGGACAGACACTCCCGGTAATTACGAATACAAATCCAAATCAGTTCCAGGAACTAAAATGGGGACTAATTCCCTCATGGGCGGATGATGATACTGGTGGGCAAATAAATGCTCGCGCAGAGACAGTCGCAGATAAGCCAACCTTTGCAACTGCGTATGAATCACAGCGATGTCTTGTTCCTGCAGACGGATTTTATGAGTGGGTCAGTGATGATGGTGACCTGAAGAAAGGCAACGACAGTAAACAACCCTACCGAGTCGCCTTCACAGATGACCGAATCTTTGCAATGGCTGGACTCTGGGAGCGATGGGAACCGACGCACACACAGACCGGACTTGGTGATTTTGGAGCTGGAGAGACAGATAACACAGCCACTGACCCAACAGGAGCCGTCGAGTCATTTACAATCATTACGACGGAGCCAAACGAGGTTGTGTCCTCTCTTCACCATCGAATGGCTGTTGTTCTTCCACCTGAGTCAGAATCAACATGGCTTCATGAAGATGCTGATACCGTTGAGTCGTTACTCACTCCACATCCAGGGGATAAATTGGACGCATACCCCGTCTCAACTCGTGTGAACAGTCCTACAAACGATGAGTCATCGCTCATTGACCCGATATAGCGATATGTGCTCATAAATTGAATATGCAGTGCAAATACGTATCATATACATTATTAATAAATCCAACTAGAAACAGAACATCTCGACTCTGAATCGTCGGCTGAACATAAACGGAAAGCAGTGCGAATTCCCGGCGCCACTGTGACGGGGTAGTTCACATTACGAAAAGAGGGGACAGCATTGTATATTTCATCCAATCGAAGTACTGATTCATCTAAGTGTAGGGACCTATTTAATCGGAAACAAAGCTATCCACACTTGAATGATACTCGGGGTGATACTTAGACGATGAGCGATAAAGATCCGAGACGACGAGACCCTTGCGCACTCAAACATACCCACACTGATAGATCCCTCTGGACAGTTCGTCGCTGAATCGACGAGAATAGCAGAGACCATCGAAATCAACTCAAGAGTTCACGTCGAGTCGTATCCATTTGCTGATAGGCAACTCAGTCGCTCGATGATGAGACGGTCATATTCTTCTTTGGACTGATATAAGCAGTAGTATCGTTTTTGTATCCATCATCGTGTGAGAGCCATCTGAGGTCTTCCACATAATGAAAGACATCGTTATCGCGTGTTGGATCAATAACGGTCAATGAAAGCCAATTATTATCTAACAACTCGGTGACAGAGTCGAGATCAGCAAGTGCCTGCGTGACTTTCGACACCGGTGCATAGACGACTGTTGAGAGTCTAATCGGTTGGTGATACAGATTGTCAGCGTTTTTACGAACAGACTGAATCGGCAATCCTCGCATAAGATCGCCACCATTGCCTTGATAAATACCAATATTCCCAACCGGATTCTGCGTAATCTTTGACCCACTGCCATATACCGCTGTATCGACGGTCGCAAAGTAATATTGCGTGTTGATCCACTGTGTCACAATCAGTGGTCCGGACAGAATCGACTCAACTGCCTTTCCGGTTTCATCTTGTTGCCAATCATATGAGTGTAAGAATACACGACCCTCAAGATCAATATCGTCTGTTAGGCATCGCGGACCGACAACAAAGCCAGCATTACCAGCAAGTCCCCACTCTGGGCGAGTTTCCGCCCAATCTGCGGCTCGTCGCTCGATATCTTGCATCGCATCCGTCGTGGTATCACCATTGAGTGATTCGGCACGGTCAGCCGCTGCATGCTTTTGAGCGGTCGAGAGATCTGCCTGCAGTGATGTAATATCGCTTTGATGACTCTCTGGAACTGCCTCGGTGTAAAGCGTTATTTTATCTGTTGTTGTGGTATGTTCACCCGCAATGAACACCGTATCTACTGGAATGTCGATTCCACGGTCACGAAGCGACGTTTTGACTGCATCGTCATTACAGATCTGTGCAAGCACGCGCGCACTCGGTCCTCCAGCATTTCCCGCGCATGCACCACAGTCAAGACTTGACCCGAATGGATTGTTTGCAGTCTGACTGGCGTGTCCAATAAACCCAACAACCCGACTAAACGTCTCTAGACCCATCAATTCAAACGCTGACGCGGCATATTCGACACGTTCCTGATGAGTGAGACCGTATGGAAGTGTATCCTCAGACTGAGATCCAACGGTATTAGTATGACCGCACTCACTCACATCCTCAGCCTCAGTCTCTGTACTGAGTTGTGGCTGTGAGAGGGCGTCTGTGCGCGGAAGTTGCCTCTCAATGTGTGTTAGGATGTTATATACCCCCTGTGGGAATAGCGTCCGGACTGCGAGCCCGACTCCATAGCCGCCTCCGGTCGTCTCAACGAAATTAAATGCCGTTGTTACGTTTGCCGCGAGTGCATCGATAATATCTGTCCCTGCATCGTAGACAGCGCGTATACGCTCGTATTGGGAGTTATGTCGGTTATTTTCTTTCTTGTCTGTCTCTCCAATGAGAGAACTCTCGCTGATGCGATGCTGTGCATCAACAATCGGTGGACATGCATCGATACGAACAGCATCATCATACCCCCGATATCGCATTGGAATCCCAAAGAATCCAGCATATCCATAAGTCTCATATCGACCTGTTGACTCGATGTGTCTGCGAATAATTTCTGATCGAGTGTCAATACAAAATACCAACTGTGCGTCTGGACGGATTGAAGATGAATCTGACCCCGTCTGTGACCCTGTTTCATTCCCTATTGGTGTGTCTGTGGTCTGTTCGTGACTCTCAGTGCTCACAGTGTCAGTAATCTGTTCGATGAGCCCTTCGCGGTACGTGCGCTCCCATGCAGTCAGTATAATTTCTTGAACTGGGTGAGTCTCAATCTCTGGTATTGACTCAGGTGTGCTTGCGAGTTCATTCTCTTTTCCAGTGTCGGATGGGTTGAGATGCTGTGGTGGTCGGGAGGCAGTGTCAAGTGATATCGAAAGTGCGTCTGCGAGTATCACACGGACCGCAAGATACCCAGTAAGTGTGATTGGATATGCTGTCTGCCATTCTGTATTGTTTTCAATCCGATGGCGTATGAATCCTGTCCAGCCTGGCAGTGCTGTCATCTGTGCTTCGATAATCTCACTCCACTGTGATTGTGGGTATGGCTCGAGTATTGTGGAGACAGCAGCAACTGGGTCAGCTGGTGGATCCACAATCATGTCAGTATCGGGAATCGTTGTATCATATGTGGCAACCGCTTGGAATGCCGTGTAGAATCCCTTCTCTCGGTTTGGCATCTCCCATTCCGCGCTCCCTGCATCAAGAAACGCTGAAAGCCATTTTATCACTCGCGTGTCAATCTCACTCCAATTATCTGTTTGCTCGCGCACTTTCACTCCCGTGTCACGGTGCGATGATGCTGTTGTGTCTGCATCGACTGCGGCGATAGCTGATGCTGGAGTGTGATCGTTTTCATACTCACTGAGCGTCTTGGCAAGAATTTCGTGATTAATCCGCCCACTCTTCCATGCACGCTTGAACACATCCGAATCAGGATACCCATCACCACCAAACCGGGTTGCGCCTGCGGCAACAGCCTTGTGAAATGGCTCATCCTCAAACCCATCAAGTGGATTTGCCGTCACAAATGAGTGAATCGGCCATACTGCTCCAACATTTTCTGCGGCTGATTCAATATGCTGTTGGATAATTGTCTTTGCTGACACTGATGTGTCACTGTTATCAGCGTCAGCCTGAGTGCTCACCGATGGCGACCCAGAATCCGATTGCTCTCCTGATGAGTTGGTTGAGGGTGATACCTCAGCCGTCTGCTCTCTATTCGCTGATGATGAGTTTGCTTTTTGTTTTGTCTGTGTGTTGGTCTTAGTCTGGGTGTCGGTAGTCGGTCTCAGTCTCAGTCTCAGTCTCAGATGCTGATTCAGTGGTCATCATACTCCTCCGTAGTGGTCAATAATGTCTCTCCTGGCGGCTGTGAGAGATTCATTAATAGTACATACAGCCGATTACTACGCCGATAAATCTCTGTCTCGATTGCTACATATGAGATGAGAAATGCACCTGCGACAACACCGTGTGCGATTGTCAATTCTGTCGGCACTGCCGGGGGAAGACCACCTGCTTGCATAATTGTTGCAATACCGGTATACAAAATCCCATACACAGCAATTGCAGGGATAAAAACAATCACGATGGCTCCATATCGGAGGTGTCTCGGGACTGCAGTGTGCTGTAACATGCGCTGTGTGGCGTGCAACGTCGTGATTACAATAAGTCCACTCAGGAGCAAACCGCTGTTTAATGCCGCTCCCTTCCCGGTGATGAGTGTAAAAATCCCACCCCCTATGATTGCTACTGTTATTGTTATAATAATGTCTCGGACTGTCAGACTTCTTTCGGTTTCGGTATGTTCGCCGACTGTCTCCGGATTTAGGTGTTTGATTGTGTCGCCAACTGAGAGAAACTGATACGCCTTATAGAAACCATGCAGGATTAGATGTGCGATTGCCGCAGCAAAGAACCCAAGCCCGACTTGCATGATCATAAATCCCATCTGCCCGATCGTTGAACATCCAAGCTTCCGTTTAGCATCTGACTGCACCGTCTTGAGGAACTTTCCTCCAAGTGCACTCAACGCTCCAATGAGCATGATGAGAATAAGTGCTCGAGCGTCTGCTTCGATAATCGGTCCAAACCGAACAAGAAGAATCCCACCTGCATTCACAAATCCAGCATGCATAAGTGCAGACGCCGGTGTTGGTGCAGTCATTGATGAGAGCATCCACGTGTGAAATGGAATCAATGCCGACTGAATCATTGCTGCGAGAACTAACGCAGTAGTGATACCAGCGATTGTGAGTGGGCTGAGACCAGCGATAACATCTGTCTGAACTGCAGCACTGATTGTGACGGTATCAGCCGTCCACCAAAGCCCAACGCCAGCAGCAGCGATGAGCATGCCGCTAATGAGAAAATACCGCCGTGCAAGCGATGCAGCCATCTGTGCTTGTGGCCATCCACGATTATGACCGATGAGTGCTGTCATCAACAGTCCCATCAGTACCCATGATAGTGTAAACAGCACAATATGATTTGCAACAACCAGGACGATTACTGCGAGTGTAAACCCAAATGCAAACACAAAAAAGCGGTTTTTATGCTGTTCGCCCGCAAGGTAACGTCGCGTATAGCTATGAACGATACCACTGAAAAACGTCGCTGCAACCCATATAATGAGCGTAACGCCATCAACACTGAACAGCTGTGTCGATATCCATCCAGTGTCGATATCTCGTGTTACACCAAATGTGCCACCACGCCACATCCAAATCATCAAAGCACAGACGCTCACAATCCATAACGTCCACATCGTCTGCGTGAGACGAGCCGGAATCCATGTGCGCGAGCGTATGAATCCCCCCCGATTGTCTGTGCTGGCGTCGCCGCGTAGGGATAATTCTGCTTCCGAATTTGATTCAATCGTTTGTGACTCATTATCAACCGTCATTGTTCAATTCATCGCCGACCGACACCGTCAATTGCTGACATCATCATTACCACTCTTATCACTGCACACCGACGAATGGGTTTGATTGCCGCTATAGTATCAAGCGATGTTCTTGTGATCGGTCGTCTTCAGTATATGAACGAACAGACTGTTACTTTAATTCTTTTATTATATCATATCGTTCTCAAATATCTAATGTAAGAACATTATATTCGAGATATCACCCATGACGATTATCTCATAGTTACTCAGCATAGTCATGGAGAAACGTTTCTCTCAATCGCACCATTTCACTCGCGGGCGTGTTTGTCGATACTCGTGGTAATAGCCACAGACACGACTATTATTATCCAATCGGGCAATCTGAGAGTGATATTCAGCATCAACTCATGATACCGAAGTGTTCGCCATTACTGAAATGGAAAGTCATATTGTGACTTATGTGGCTTATACCGTATGGAGCGGTTCGAAGGAACAATTCTCAGAGGTGAAACATTTGAACCAATACGTGGGCAGGTTTGTATCGATAATGGAGAGATTACGGCGGTTGAGGAAGAGCCGAATTCATCGACGGACATTATTCTCCCAACATTTGTTAACGCACATACTCATCTCGGTGATTCGGTGGCGACTGAGGCTGCTGTTGGACTCTCATTAGCAGATGCAGTCGCACCACCAGATAGTCTCAAACACCGCCGACTTGACGCAGCCGACAGAGAGACACTTATCGAAAGTATGCATCGCACACTCGGGTTTATGCAGTCAACGGGCACAGGTGCCTGTCTTGATTTTCGAGAATCAGGTGTTTCTGGTGCGACTGCACTGCGTTCGGCTGCATCAGAACGTGAGTTAACGACGTTTATTTTCGGTAGCGGTGAGGATGATGTGCTGAAAGTTGCCGATGGATATGGTGCGAGTGGTGCGACAGATGATGATTTCAGTGCTCAACGAACCGCTGCTCGAATGGCTGATGCGCCGTTTGGCATCCATGCAGGTGAACCGGATGCAAGTGATATCTACGCTGCGCTTGCTCTGGAGCCGGACTTATTGGTTCACATGGTCCATGCCGAAGCTGAGCACCTCAATGAAATTGCTGATAACTCGATTCCTGTTGTCGTCTGTCCACGGGCGAATCAGGTACTTGATGTTGGTCGACCGCCCATCCGAGAACTACTTGATCATACCACCGTCGCTTTAGGAACTGATAATGTCATGCTCAATCCCCCATCGATGTTTCGGGAGATGGCATACACTGCAAAACACTTCGATGTGACAGCACGCGAAGTACTCCAGATGGCTACAATCGCCGGTGCTGAGGCTGTTGGACTTAACTGTGGGGTAATTGATGTTGGTCGTCGGGCCGCACTACTCGTCATTGATGGTGACTCGGATAATCTTTCGCGTGCCGTTGACCCAATCCGCGCTGTTGTCCGACGGGCGGGACCACTTGATGTCACGCGCGTTGTATTATAATTCAGTTCTCGACATCTTAGCGACTGCTGGACCATGACATGGATGAATGGAGGCTGTCTGATATCTTTCCGCTTTCTTCATTGACTGATCTACCAACACATCGAATCACGATTCATCACCATTCCTGTCGAATCCGCCGAAGGGTGTTGTTTCATGACTCCGGACGAGAACCTCGTCGGCGACTGTGAGCCCACAGTCAAGCAGATCTTGTGCAACAGGCGTGATATCATCATCAGTTTCGCCGACAGCTGTCACGAGTAGATTCTGCTCACCAGTGACTAATTCTTGGACCGACACGACGCCGTCAATTGCTAAGACATCAGAAACGAGCTCGCCACGCTCAGGAATTGCTGCGGTGCAAAACAAGAGCATCCGAAGTGGATATCCAGATTGTTGATAATCAACCTCTGCGGCATATCCTTTGATGATTCCTGCAGATTCAAGTCGTTGAATTCGTTTTCGAACCGTGCTATCTGCGGTCCCAGTTCGCTCTGCGATGTCGCTTGAAGACATGTTTCTGGCATCCATCTGAAGAGCATGCAAAATCGCGCGGTCGGTGTCGTCGATTTTGTTCGCTTTCATATCGATTATTCTGCGTGGTGCTCACAAAGAAGTTGAGTATCATACCCGCTGGAGACACTCATGTAACTGGAGGTTGACTGATTGGTATGATGGCGAATACTACATCTACAGAGAAAACAAGGCGAGTGCCTCGGGGCTTGACCCCAAGGCGGTTCACTGAATAAAAACTCAGAGTCAGAGAGAATTGCTCACTCCACATTATTCTTACTCTCTTAGGTAATGTTGGCAATGCTTTTAGATGCCCACTGATATCATTATTAATATAATATAAAATAAATAACATGTGTGTTAATTCGAGCGGGCTCTGATCATGGCTCAATCGAGGTCACATATCGATGGTCCCCAAAAGCTTGTGTCGTTTGAATCTGCACAGTGTCAAGAATTCGATTCTGGATCACGATTCGGGTCGCGGCGTCGGAACTGCCCGGTGTCGTCGAGGGGGCACAAGGAAGTTCCCGCGACGACGGACGAAAATATACTCAAGGATGCCGTTGTTGACACGCTGACGGATTGCCGGCGTAATTTCGGTTACATCGGTCCCGTTCATTGCCTGGCGTACATCCTCGAAATCCGTGATTTGATGCTGCAGGGATGGAAAGTGGAGACTTGCTACCTTTTGATCCGACCCGATATCGTCCGTCGACTCAAAATGGCGACGGAGGAGTTTCACGTTTCCAGCCGTGTCTCGGTTTGCACGAGCAGCCTTTTGTGCGTGACCAACCCGACTGTGGTCTCTTGCATCCGCTTCAATGTTGTCAATGAACTGGTCAATGCCACTATCAGAGCCCAGATTTGAACCGGTCCCCTCAACGAGTTCGTTCTCGGCGTGACTAGGACTAAACATTTCCATCACGCGGTCCTTGAAAGACTGCTCGTCGTACCAGTCCTCAAGACGCTGACGAATATTGGCGATTACCTTCGTCGTTGCACCCGCGAATGGTCCATCTTGGATAGTGACGTAGTCCTCGGTAGCCTGGTTTCCACGGAACCCGACTTCGAATCCCATAAACAGCGGCGATGCCTCGGGGACTGGGTTTGAGTCAGGAATGCCAGCTGCATCTTGATGTTTCGCTGGAAGTCCAGCGCCGATGAACCCGGTCCGTCGTGAATTGACCGTCGCGACATCGGTAAGTTGAGCGTCAACGGATGCGCCATTCGCTTGATCTTGCTCGCCTCGCAGAGCTTCTTCGGCTTCGAGCACTACGTCGGCGCGATCGCTTGCGAGGTGGACAACCGCGTCCTGTGTATCGAACGTCGGGGATTCGAACGGTGAGAGCGCCCGTGGTTGGGGAAGATCTATATTCTCAGGAAGGGACTGATCGAACCGCTCAAAGTACGATGGAGAGTATGCAATCGAGTGAAGCAATCCCTCATGACTCCATTCATAGGCTCGATCCAGAGTCGTCAGTGCTCGTTCAACTGTCAATCGGGTATCACTCGATAGTTGAGCATCCCCGTCAAAATTGATGTAGAGGAGTACCTGGTGTTTCGGGAGTTGTGAGTTCCCGTGCTCGTCGTGGCGAATGTACTCACGCCAGGCGTGTTGGCGCGACGGTTTCGCATTCGGATCGCCGGTCGGAACCGGTTCGGAGCCACTGAGGTCCAAACAGGCGCTCAAGGCACTCGCGCCCCCAACTGCCACCGCTGTCTTGAGAACTTGTCGTCGAGGGAGGTCGGTATCAGAGAAGTCCATTGTTGTATTGGGCATTATGAGCCGATACCAAGCAGGATTGTGGTTTGACTCTCGAAACAGCTGTCGGGACTGTGAATGTCGTTATTCGAATATGAAACGGGACATGCACATGGACACTTCGAATAAAATGAATGTGGGTTCAGATATAAACGTTGCTCAGATAGCCACACGGCTCTTAACAGAAACCATATGATCTGGATGAACGCTGTCTCGTACCCGGTGTAACGGGCGACCTGTGGTGGCAGTTCGACAGTCATCATGATGTTTGTCCTTAGCAGTCGGTGGTAATTTGACCACTGTGTCTCTCCGAACCCACATCCACACTCAGACTGAGTTCACCTAGAACGCCCGGTCACGCGTTCCGCTGCAACTTTGGAGACAGAAATCACATTCCGAATAACAGTGAGCAGTGAACCACACTCCACCAATGCCGTAGTGATATATACTAGCACTACTTTTGGGGTTTAATTCGGCACGCTGATTGCGGCGGCTGAACAAATGAGCCGATGAACGAACTTGCCCACAACTACGGAGATCTGGCGGGGTCTCTCAGAGAATACAAGGAGTGTTTCGCCACGTGAGCCGACGGCTCTTCGTGGCCGAACTGGGAGACGACGTGGCTTCGAGGAACGCAGTATTTTCGCGGATTGGTTCGCCCTGGGAGCAACAATTCCATCGCAGGTATCGCAAGCATGGTAGACATCAAACAGGAGAAACTCGAACGATTCGTCCGAGAGAGCGCCTGAGAGTACGAAACGTTGAGGATCAACTGCGAATGGACAGCGCCCGAGGCGGCTCAGGGAGCCGCCTCAGCGCTCATCCTCGACGGGATGGGAATTTCCAAACAGGGACACGACAGCGTCGGTGTCGGTCGTCAGTGGTGCGGCGCAACTGGCAAAATGGACAACTGCCAGGTGACGATCAACCTCACACTCGCCTCGCCAGGACAGCACCGCAACGCAGACCAGGTCAGTTGACCCCTCGGCATGCGGTTGTGCACGCCCAGAAAGTGGGTTGGACACGATTCGTCCGTCTACGATAGCACCCAAGAACAGCAGCAGTACGCTGAACAGCGGGAGGACGCCGACATTCCTGACGACATCGACTACCAGCCCAAACACGAAATCGGCGGTGATCTGGTCGAAGAGACCGCTGACAGCGGCCTCGACTTCGGCTGTGTCCTCGGCGACAGTAACTTCGGAAAGTCGCCTGAACTCCGCCGTCGACTCCGGGACGAAGCGATCCCCTACGCGCTGGAGCTTGTGCCGTCGAAGTTCCCTGTCGTTGACGAGAAAGCACCACTGCAAGAGGAGTCTGAATCGGGGTCAGCTGCCCCCGATGAGACTCGCTGGAAGATTTCAGAGGACGAAGAGATCTTCTCGCCAGAAGATCTCGCTCAAGAGGTCGAAGACACGGACACTGATCTGGAGTGGGAGCATATCAACTGGGCAGAAGGGACCAAAGAAACGTTGAGCGGGAACTTCCACCGCACGCGTGTACGTGTTGTCACTGACAGAGCCGACCGGGAAGTCGGCGAAGGAACGGGATGGTTGCTGATCGAGAAAACAACTGATGACGACGAAAATGACTCGACGGTGAGTGTCAAGACATGGATTTGCTGGGATCTCGATGAATCCTCGCTTGAAGAGCTGGTTCAATGGACGCATCTACGATGGTCCATCGAACGGTTCCACGAAGACATCAAACAGCATCTTGATGCTGATAAATTCCAGGGACGAAGTTGGGACGGATTCAATCGCCATCTTGCGGTTGTGATGTTAGCTCACGCGTTCATTGCAACACACCGTCTGGAGACAGGTCAAGATCTGCCCTCCTTCGAGACAGTAATGCAGCGGATCGTCCGCGAGGTGGCGATCCAGCAACTGATGGAGAATCTGAACTTCGACCGAGAGACGGCGACCGGCGCAGCTGAGGAGATGTTGCAGGGATTCACGGACTGGCGCATCCCAGATCTGTAAGCTGGCGGCCATCGCAGTGTCTGCCGCTCACAAGCGGCAGCACTGCTCGCAGATCGACGCTGTAAAGCGCTCTACCCGCGTTTTGCTCACCTCGACCATACCGTCCCTCTCAAACGAGAGTCGGAACGTCGAATCTCAGAAGGAGTCTGCTAAACCGTAACAGATTCCAACGAGTTGAGCGTCTCTCCCTGATACTCAACTCCAGATTTCCCCGCCTCCAGTCTAAACCCCAGAAGTAGTGCTAGAGACTCGGGATTCCTTGAGCCCTCACTGTAGAGACGAGCTTTCGCGTCCGTTTTGTATTCGTGCTGCAAAACAAGAGTAATGGGAGATTGGAACAGTGCACGAACCGCGGCACGCGCACTGATTGTCTTCCTCGGACTGGGACTGTTCGTAACACCCGTCTCGGCACACCAGTTCGCTACTCGCTTCGATGCGCCGGTCCCACTGGGCTTCCTTTATATTGGGGCGGGAGCTACGGTATTTTTGAGCGCGGTCCTCCTCGCAAGACTCGACACGATACCGAGTCGACAGTATGTTGTTGGCGCTGTGCCACGCCGTTTCGTCAGCACACTCCGTGTCATCAGCCGCGTTGGCTTTTTGATTGCGTTTCTCGCTGTGTTGTTCCACGGCATCGCCGGTCCACGTGCTCCAGGAGAGAACGTCGCAACACTGTTCACATGGTCGGTATGGCTACAAGGCGTTGCCCTCATCGCCGTGATCGTCGGGAGTCCGTGGCGGGTACTTTCGCCATGGCGGACAGTGTATGATAGCCTCTGTTGGATTGAGGGCGGCAAAATACGGTGGCGTCGATACCCCGAACGGCTCGGTCATTGGCCCGCGTTTCTCGGATTCGCCCTACTCGTCGGCATCATCGAGAACCTCACGCGCGTCCCTCGACTCCCCGAGGTGACGGCTGCTGTCGTCGCTGCGTACGGACTCGTGATGCTTCTCGGTGCGTTTGTATTCGGTCGGGAGTGGTTCGAGCGTGCGGACGCGATGGAGGTGTTTTATGAGCTTTTGGGGACGGTTGCATCATTCACACTCCATGTGATGGATAAAAGCCAGCCCGCAATCGTCTTCCGATATCCTTGGCAGGGCTGCACTACTCCAGTTGAATCCCAGACGATGGTCGCGTTCGTTGTCACGATGGTGTATACAGTCACCTTCGATGGGTTCGCAGAATCACCCGTGTACCGCGAAATTTACTTTGGAGTGCAAGAGATGTTTGGCGTTGGCGGAACCGTCAGTGTGCTACTGTACTGTCTTGGACTCATTGGGTTCGTCGGCGGATTCATGACAATCGCGACTGTCGTTGACCGAGTTATCACTGAAGGGCAAGCACGGGCAGAACTGACGAATCAACATCACATCGACTCTGACGGAGGGGCGACCGTCACGACGGTACTCGCTCTTGGACCGACGGTACTCCCAATTGCGGCGGGGTATGAGTTCGCACATAATTTTAGTTACGTACTGACGTACGCTGGTCGACTACCGACCATCGTTGGTGCTCCGTCGGTTGACCTGTTGTGGTGGCTCTCCTTGCCGCTGCTCTGGGGGACACAGGTACTTCTCATCGTCGTCGGTCACGTCGTCGCCGTCGTCACGGCTGACGCGGTTGTCCGGCAACTCACTTCGACAGATCAGTTGGCAATAGTCGCTCATGTGCCGCTTCTCATCTTGATGATTGGGTACACTGTCCTCTCTTTGTGGATCGTCTCCCTACCGGTTGCGGTCTGATACGGATTGGTATGATCAACTACCAGTCATCGATCAAACGAGGAGGCGATGGTCGGTTGCTGGTTACAACAATCGATGTGAATGATCATTAAATGCTGAAGTGTCGACCGTATTCCCTTAAGAACGGAACCAGAGCCCTCATTTACCCCTGATATCAAGATTGGCTGATGAAAGCGATGACGGTGACCGTGGCGTTCGGTATCGTTGTCATTCTCGGCACGGTTTTCGGGTTCGGCGTCACCGGCGGGATGTCAAATGGGTCCGAATTGAGAGCGACGTGGACAAGCGATACCGGGCGACAGGTGTCTGCGAATCACCATGCGGTCGCCGTGGCTGACGGTAGTGTATATGCGCCGATTAGCGACGACGGCGACGGGAGTTGTGCACTCATATCAATGGGTGTGGCTGATGGGGAGATTCGCTGGACGTACGGAATTCCGCCAGAAAACTGCACCATCCACGCTGTCGCCGATCCGACTGTCACCGATGTCGACAGCGACGGACAGAACGAAGTACTGGCGGCAACGACCGAAAAGGAGGTCGCCATTCTCGATACAAACTCTGGAGATAGTGAGACGGGGCTTGATCTCTCTGACTACGGTTACACGCAACCGATTGTCGCCGACCTCGCGCCGACGACTGGACAGGAAATAATCGCAGTCGACGTGACCGGCACGGTGTTCGTCTTTGGATCGGACGACACAACGCTCTGGACGGCAAATCTTAATAAGTACGTCTGGGCACAGCCGACCGTCGAAGACCTCGACGGCGATAGCAGATCTGAATTACTTATCGGCGGTCAGAATGGAAATGCGGTGCTGTTCGGTCACAATGGCACGGTTGAGTGGAATGCCACTGTTTCTGACAAGGGGTCGATTACCTGGGGAACGCATGGGCAGGCTGATGAAGATCCAGCGCTAGAGAGCTTTTTTGCAACCACTGATGGTGACATTGTGGCAGTTGACGGTCGAAACGGTGTTGTGGAGTGGCGCACGACGGTCGGTGAGCTCGCTGCTGTCCGCGCGTTTGGTGATGCCGATAACGATGGGTCGTCCGAGGTGTACGCAACGGCGCAAAACGGCAGGGTTCATGCGCTTGATGCTGCCACCGGCGAGAAAGAGTGGACAACTGAGGTAGTCGTCGATCGTGTGCAGATGATGCCACCGCCAAACCTTGGCGACCTCAACGGCGATGGTTCATTAGAACTTCTCGCAGTTGGGAACGATGGGAGTGTAACTGTTCTCGACCCGGAAACGGGAGCTATCCTGTCTTCATACGCCCGTGATGTGCAGATCTTCACCCACGCCACCATAGCCGACTCCGATGACGATGGAGCGGGCGAGGCGTACGTCATCTATGCTGACGGACGCGTCGTTCGACTGGAGTACAAGCGACTGAATTAGACCAATATTCTCAGTATGATATATAATTAAGACTACAGCACACGACAACCGCTCCTTGCCACTCCGAGGAGTCCCACTCCTCTGTCGACAGTAGGCTGTCTTGACACACTCCCCAAGCGAAATCAGCACACGGACACGGTGCTCAGACGACCTGATAGGGGTGTAACGACGAGTGCCGACCTTCCGTACCCCGCGTGGGGGCGAGCGGATGCTCAATATCACAGTATCACAGCATTGTCCCCACACGGGTCCGTGCCGCCCCGTGATGCCGAGACGTCGTTGTTTATTATCTTGTGTTATACGCACTGTCGGACAGTCTGTCCGTTGCTCGTCAATACACTCCGACAGGTACAGACACACAGTATCGAATACAACGAGAGCTGTCGCGTTTATCCAATCAACTTCGGTCCCAAACGCGACACACCAGAGGTACTCTCTGCGTACGCCAATCGAACGAACATCGACATAGACACCGGTAACGGGGCGTCACTCCGGTTAAAAAGAGACTGCTGCAACGGATATTATCACCGACGAGTTCGGTATTGTCTGCGATACGGTCGAATCGGAGTATCGCGACGATGAGTTCGTCCACACGACCATCATCATATTAGATAATATCGGTGGCTGTATTCAGTGCACGTACCGACTCAGACAGGGTAGAATCGATCAGTTGCGGCTTATGACCAATCTCAGGATCTTCGATTTTTTCACTCAAAACAGAGCGCGCACATAGACGTTTCAGATGAGATAAGTGTAGACTCAGATATAAACACTGCTTATATCGCCAGCGACCGTTATATGACTGCGAACTCATCACAAAGTGTCACGGGACTGGCGGCGCTGTCACCGTGGAAATTACTAATCATGAAACTCTCAATGAGCTTCCTAAAGCTGTGGAGCCACGTTCCGAGCAGATGGCTGATTGGTTTACTAGGTTATTTGACGATATGTTGCACGGGAGATCTGCCGACATGGACAATCGATGAACCAAAGACATCATACGACATGGTGACTGTAATATAACACCAATTCGGGAGCTGTGCCAGAATCAGTTTTATTGGACAGGACGGAGGGTGGGTATGAACCGACGACAAGCGTTGACCGGAATCGGTGTTACGATTTTCGGCTCCACTGCAGGATGTATCGGTAATCCGTCAAGCCTCTTCGAAACAACATCAGGGCGAGCACCACCACTTGCTGAAGATCGACCGAACGCGGTGTATCTTCCAACACACGTTGAGGGAATGAATATGATTGGGGTGACGAATCTTGGCGATCTCACGGTCGGACTCACCTACTCGTATCCGCATCGATTCTGGACGGTCAAAAACGATGGTGGCGAGTATATTGCCCAGCGAACGGATGTTGAACAGGACAACTCAGTCCATCTGATGGCGGTTCCGTGGGACCCTGAGACAGGAACCGTGCTTCCCAACACTGGTCTTTCCGTCGAGATTACTCGTGAGGATGAACTCGTGAGCGAAGAGGTCATTTACCCGATGCTCTCACAGCGAATGGGATTTCACTATGGAACAAATTTCAGTCTTATCGGCGATGGTATATATGATATCTTACTGAGTGTGGGCGGGATCAACGTCTCTCGATACGGTCAGTTTGAGGGCAAATTTGCGAAGGCGAGCACGAGCACAATATCATTCGAATTCTCTAAGCAAGATATGAACAACATCTCCTACGAACGATTAAGCAGTGACCAAGGTCAAGATGGGGCGGTCGAGCCTATGTCGATGGAGATGATATCAACTGGGGACGCACCAGAATCGCTTCCAGGTACCAATATCGGACGCGGAACGAGTGGTGATGCCGTCTTTGTCGGGACCGTCGTCGAAAAGGACCGATTCGGATCAACTCCGTATCTTGGGGTCTCCGTGCGTACGCCGCACAATGGTCTTGTCATCCCCGGAATTGCGCTTTCAGTCTCGATCGATGATACCGAGTCCGTTGTCCTCTCTTCAGGCTTGGATCCAGAACTTGGGTTCCACTACGGTGCAACTGTTGAGGGACTCTCAACAGAGAGTGCGGTCGAAATCACCGTCGAGGTTCCCCCGCAGGTCGCCCGACACGAAGGGTACGAAACGGCATTTCTAGAGATGTCTCCACTCAGTCTCGAATAGCGCTCTTCAGCGGATACCCATCTGGGAAATATCAGACTCTGTCATGTCCAATTGAGAATCAGAGACCTACCCAAATCTCCCGATGGTCTCCCTGCGCCGAGAAGTCCAGAAGGTATCCTATCATTTATTTTGCTGGTGTTATATTGGTGAATCCGGTAACTTTGAGAGGCTAGTCACTCAGTATTCAAGATGCAGAATGGCAGTCTAGATTTGAATTCGAATTTCGGACCGTGCGAGACATGGCAAATCGGCATCATTCTCATGAACTACCGACGGGAACAACAGCAAGAACGCTATTCCAAACGCATCGGAAACCCACTGTTGATACAGTAGGCTATGTTTACGGACAAACCAATGGGTGAAGCAGTCCCATCCCATTTCATCTCATCTCATCTTTCCCGACGACGTTTGAGTTACCCGTGATACTGCCAGGTGGGTTCAGATCTGCACCGGTAATATAAATGCTAACTGTTGACGCTGATCATAATTTGACAGGCCGCTGCTGCAATTGGAGGGCTTGAACTGGAAGGAACAATACGTTCTCCAAGACAGTTTGACAGACACACAATCTTCGGATAGAAAGTAGCCTCCAATCCGTGTTCATATTCTAGAGATACGCGGTTCGGGTCCGATGGTGGGAGGAAGTGTTCATGCCTACATTCGACATCACCTCTATGACCTGTCACTCGCCACTTGATGTGTCATCACGAATAGCTCAGAATTCTGAACGTGACTCAACTCGGATATGTGGAAATATCGTCTGTTTCCGCGACAAATGAGTACCTGAGCGAGACGCTGATGAAAGATATCGTGGAACGGAAATCACAGTAACAGTGCTTGAACCGTTGATTTAGGTCTCAGAGTCGAGTTACCTCGAAATTCCTGAGTAATATAAAAACAAATGTCAGAGATAACTGGAAACGTCGGATAGGTTCTATTGAAAAGAATGAAATAGAGTGCATGTATGGATAGTATCCTTTGGAGCTGTATGATCTCATCCTGATAATTTGATATAGCGATATACGATATATATGTCCTATACAACACAGAAAATGAAATCGGTCTTTTCAATCTATGATTATCGACAAACCGTTGATTCGATATTTTCGTCGGTCTCACTCCATACATCTAATTTGGGGAATCCATTTTATCTCGAGCAGTATACTACATTGAGATAAATATCTGATTTGTGAGTCGATGCGGTGATACCGGTCCAAATACTGAACCGTTCACTACTCACTCCAGATAAGTTGATCAACGCTGGAAAACTCACTCTTTGCTATTTCGGGTGAGTTATCGCATTTGGGATTGATGTTGTAGTACCACGGAAGAGATACGAGCGAATGCCTTTTCGAAATTCTTGTCGACTGTGGGACAGATTACCTGAATCCGAGAACTCGCGTCGAATAATCAAACTGCTGATGTGATCAACACTACACCCTGCCAGTTGTTGGTTTTTGGACACCTTCTCCACTGATTACAACACTCATCTATCAGGATCCGTGCTTTCACAATTGGTCTCTTACTCGATTCAAACTGTTTTGTGCGGTTCCTGCCGATAGTATGACCACCCGGACACATCCTCTTTCAATAGCCGTATCGATGTATATGAGACCGTCAGTCCTCTCAGTATTCGCTAGTTTGTCAGGACCGCTGCGAGTACCTAAGTCCCATTTCGGCTTGTTCGACGGCAGGCTTGAGTAGCCGTATATACGGACTGAGATGTGTTTATATATTCTGCAGCATCACCGTATCCACAATGTTCGCAGTATGAACTCACCCGCTTCCTGCTTCAGCGACCTTGTGAGACGGCGTCTGACAGCCTCTGAGATGCTCTCTCACGAACCCGCTTTGCATCCACAGCCTCTCAATAAGACGTGAACGGAGAGAGCGCAGTCTGCAACGAGAGCGAGACTGTTATTCGTACACCAGAATCGCGGACCGATTCTGAGGGCGTTGATTCGGGGTCCCCGCCCTAACCGATTAAACCACGTCAACGGACAGATTTTCAGACGTGTGAATGTAGCTCGTAATGTCGAGGTCAACACTCATGTAGTCCTCAAAGTCACTCTCACCGAGTGGCGACTTCTCGGGCGTGTCTTCCACGATGGTCACGAGTGAGACGCACGATCTGCCTATTGGTTCCTTTTGAGGATATATTGTTAATGTCGCCTGCTGGTAAGACGTCACGGTCTGCGCGAGTATTGAACCAGCCAATCTTTCCCAGTTGGAGCTGTATGAACTTGTCATCGTCCCTGTCATTGTTCATCTTAAACCGACCGTACTGACCTCCGTAAATTGCAATTTTATCAATGAAACAAAATATTATATCCGCCGTAATTGCAGTGCAGCGATTAGCGCCTAAATTAAGTACGTGAGTGGCGAGATAACGAGTACCAATCTCCCGGCTCGACTGAAATTAATCCACAAACCTGCCAGAAATCGGCATACTACGCTGGGGGTACGAGCTGGTCGCCGTCAAAGACCTCGAGTGAAAGAGATGCTCGCATCGCCATCTAACAGCCGTAATGCGGCATCATCAGCGTGGAACACGTTCACCGATCTGCTCGAATACAACTGCGAGCGTGAAGACACGCACTTCGTGGAGGGTGACCCGGGCGGGACGACCAGAGAGTGCGCTCAGTGTGGCGTCGGAACCGACAAGCCGCTGTGGGTGCGTGAACACTCCTGTCCGGTCTGTGGCTCCGAGGCGGACTCACCGATTGAGGAGTGAAACACTCCGAATTACCGCCTGTGGAGACTGCGCTTGCTGCGGACAATGCAGTTGTATCTGCAAAGCGCGTTCACCAGACTCCGTCTGGTGGGCTGTCAGACGCAGTCTGACAATGTCGTGGAAGCAAGAACTTCCTTCCGCAAGGAGCGAAGCCCCTGCCTCAACGAGCCGCTGATGGTGGCAAGTACAGGGGTAGCTCACTCTGAAAGACTAACAAACAGCTTTGATATACTTAATCTAAACGAAAAGCAGCGCGAGTTCCCCGCCCCACCGTGGGCGGGGGTGAAGCGCGTCACTCCGGCGCGTGTTCCGTCTCTTCGATATACCGTTCAACCACTTCCTCTGACACCGCTCCCGTCACGTCGTTCCCACGGAGTACCCACCCTTCCAGAATCCGCCACCCCACAAATACGACTCCCGAATTTCGGGATACCCCTCCAGCAACTGCTTACCCGAATACGACTTGAATTGCCGAGCGATGTCCGCCGGACTGTGTTTTGGGTCTGTGTGCACAAACAAGTGTACGTGGTCGTCTTCGTCCGCGATCTCCAACGCCAGAATCTCGTGTCCGAAGTGGTCCGAAGTGGTCCGCAGTCTCCGCAGTCTCCGCAAACAACTCTCGCACATCGTCCTCCACTACATCCAGAACCGGGTGTCGACACTTTGGGCACCAGACGAAGTGATACTTACTGACAGGAACTAACCGAATCTGCGTGACTGCGGTGCTCTTCCATCCATAATTCCTACATTTATGACAGTATAGAATGATTGTCACAGTATGGGTGAGGAAGCTACGAAGACGATTCAGACGCGCCTTCACCTCGCGTCTGGTGAGCGG
>KB659971.1_pt39 | contig 82292 bp, 76 predicted proteins | sample 558768 | NCBI scaffold set KB644980.1 | reverse complement strand
GTTCGAAGCGAGTCGCTCATTGAGTGGACTCGAACGATTTCCAACGGATCCCGACGAAGAGCTCGTTCTCGCCGGACCAACAGTGAACTAACGTGGCGAGGATCAATTATCTATTAGCCGTTTCAATGAGCCTGAAAGAATATTCCGAGCTTATTTAACAGGCGCACCCGGTTGAACTTGGTGAGCGTTCGAGTGTCATCGTCTCATTACACTCTGGACAGTCCGGCGTCGTCGTCTCATCGATATCACTCGCCGGGATCCGCTCATTGCAATCGTGACACCAATATGCTCCTCGGGATGAGTCATCTGTTCCCCGATTTGGGGATTCCGTTGATGCCTCAAATGTGTCGATAAGTGTACTAATTAATCCCATGATTATCAATTATATTTGCGAGAGAAATATAAATCCCGTCCGTTCGTTCATATAGAATACACAAGCGCCTCAAAAGGGAATCGATTGGAGGTTTATTATCGGATGCGAAATCAAGTATATCGATGATCTGGACACAAACGGTCCTGATAATCGCACACTGCACCATCTTATCAAGCAATCATCACAGCAGCAATAAATGCAAGTATAATGAGTATCATACAAAATGCAATTCCGCCAAGACAGAGGCGATGGAATCGAACTCCTGCAGAGAGACTCTCCTGCACTGCCGGATCAACGGTCCAGATGAATCGCCGATATGCCCACAGTGACGTAACTACTGCAAGTATCACGCAAGCAAGGAGGCCCTCTGTCCATGGTATCCCAAATAAATCAAGATACAGTGGTCCAAATGAAAGACATAATAACCAGGTTGACCCGGTAATCACAACGAATGGAATCGGGTCCACTATCTCACCGTGACGGTTCCTGATAAGATACTCATAATACGATTGTTTCATGTGACTGCTTAACCAGAGACGTGTCATAAGGTTGTCCAGTGAGATGTCGCATATTGAAATCGGTATGCGATATCAACACGCTGTGTAGAAAACTCTCAGAATTGATTACAGGTGTTCGACTCCACTTTACCCTCCGCTCGTTGAAAGATAATCGAAGGCTGGGATGCGGTCACACTACAGCGTTGTCATCCGTTCACTCCCACTACACTAGACTGGACGGCACAACATACTCTGTGTGTCCGATAATCAAGACGAGTACCAGAACACGATGTCTCCGGCTGTGTTCATCCACAGCACTAACAGTTGGTGGGACTGTGATTTTTGTCCCCGAAGCGGAACACGCAACCGGGCGTTTCAGGTGAACTGAGTGTGTGGGTTCGGAGAGAAACACTGGTCATATTAGCACCGACTTAGGGGCGTGTCGTCAGACATGGTTATGGAAGATTCAAGGCTAAAACGCCCTTCAGGGCGGGGATACAGCCGACAATTCCTCCACTAACCACGTTCGATGGCACTGCTGGATATTCCACACTCAGTCGTTACTCCTACTATGCAATTTCTCATAACTGGTTATGAACACAGTCTGATGCTGGAGACCACTCGTACCTATCGGGCGAAAATCGCCAACCACTCTCAGGTGAGTGACGACCTCGACCAGTGTGGGTTCTCTGCATCAAAACTGTGGAACGTCGCCCGATACTACACACAAGGTCGGTGGGATGAAGACGGGGAAATACCCGACGACGGCGAACTCAAATCCGAACTCAAGGAACACGAACGATACAGTGACCTACATTCTCAGTCAAGTCAGCGAGTTCTCGAAGAACTTGCTGAGTCGTTCACCAGTTGGTACAAAGCACGCCAACGCGGAGATGAGGACACCAACCCACCCGGCTATCGCAAACACGGCGACGAACACCCGCGCTCCACCGTGACGTGGAAGCAGAAGGGCATCAAACACGATTCCAAACACAACAAACTCCGACTGAGCAAGGGCTTCAACCTGAAGAACCACCGCTCAGACTTTATCTTGTGTGAGTACGAGACGCGACCGGACGTGACCGTGGAGAACATCCACCAAGTGCGAGCTGTGTGGAACGGCGACAACTGGGAACTTCACCTCGTCTGCAAGGTCGAGATACCTGTTGAGGACGCACCTGGCGAGAAGACGGCGGGTATCGACCTTGGCATCAAGAACTACCTCGCTATCGCCTACGACGACGGTGAGCCAGAGTTGTATCCGGGGAATATGCTGAAACAGGACAAGTACTGCTTCACCCGCGACGAGTACGATACCGAAGGCGAGAATGGCCCGTCACGCCGTGCCCTTCGTGCCCGTCAGAAACTCTCACGCCGGAAAGACCACTTTCTGCACTCACTCGCCAAGCACGTCGTAGAGCGGTGTATCGACCACGAGGTCGGACGCATCGCCATCGGTGAGTTGAGCAAGATTCGTGAGGACGAGAACGGTGAGTCTCGGAACTGGGGTCGAAGTGGAACCAAGAAGCTCCACGGTTGGGAGTTCGACCACTTCACCACGGTGCTCGAATACAAGGCTGAGGAACACGGTATCCTCGTTGACCGAAAGAGCGAGCGCGACACGTCGAAGACGTGTTCGTGTTGTGGTCGGAAGTGTGACTCAAACCGTGTGGAGCGTGGTTTGTACGTGTGTAAGTCGTGCGGTACAACGATGAACGCGGACGTAAATGGTGCGGTGAATATTCGCAGAAAGATAACTCAGAATCCTCCCACAGGGGATATGAGTAACGGTCGTTTGGCACGGCCAGTAGCCTACCTGTTCAACCAAACCTCTGGGTCGTTCCACCCGAGGGAACAGGTGGGTTGCAAATCTTAATATCCCAACGCTCGGGAATCCTCGCCCTTCAGGGCGGGGAGGATGTCAATTGTGTGAACTACCCCACCAGGGGCTTCCTGTTTCTATGACGCGCTTTCCATCCACAACCTCGGAACTACCCGACGAGCTAACCGATCAATGCAAGTAGGACACGCTCCACGTCCCGTCACGATTTGTCACAAAGGTAGAATCGATCTCGTTTGCGAAGTCTGAGATTGGTGTCCTCACGTCGGGAGGATAGTCTGACACCGAAACAAAGCTCTAATCTCACCAGGGGAGAGTCAAAGACACAAACGCAGAAGCTTATGAGAATTCAGCTATTAGATTAGTCGTTTTCTCTCACCAAGTAACTCAAGCTGAGTGTATGATATAACGCAGAGGAGACAACCGCCTGTGGCAGGCGATATTTGCGGGGATACGCCGAGTAACGGCGACGAAATAACATAAGTGCTCATACAATTATCCTTCAATTATGGAAACGAGTTCAGACGGGGATCCGCGAGTGCTCTTTGTAATGAACATTGTGCTCTCTACAATCTTTGGGACCGGTATCATCTGGGGTCTGAGCTTTATAGAGATTGCAACGTTTTCATTGATCAATATAGCTTCATTAACACTCATCATTGCGGCTGTGACGTATGCGATTGTTATGTAACTAACAGAACTCTGAGAGCACAGTAGAGTGCGAAGTCGATATTCAGAATCTTATCATTTTCTCTACCCACCAGCATAGATTACTGAATATTGGGATATTTCGGCTTACAATTTCCCTACTTTTTTGAGTGGAATAACTCCGGGTTATCTATTGACGATCGCTCGCCGTATCGGTTCACCTCGACACAGAGAGCAGGCAGAGTATTTCCGGGCTTGACCCCAAAGCAATTCACATAACATGACTCATACACGGACAGACCACGCTTGATCTGATTCATGTTACGCTTGGATCACAGCACAGTCACGTCTTGCTCACCTGTGCGGTCGAGGGAGGCGTTCTATTGTTTGGATTTATCGAATTTATTCTCTCGCTGAACAACGTCGCACCTATGCGTCGTACTAAGTATAAAACTACTATAATCTGATAAACTGGGCAGCGGGTGAGTGATGATCGTAATAACCCCGGGAGTTATGATGATGGGCAATCCGGATTTGGGCAGGATGACTATTGAAGATCGAGACGACGCGTATCTCATTACGCATGCACTTGCAAAGGACACGCTCTCTCAGCTTCGGGATATCGAAACGGCACAGGTCGCCTTCCGTAAGGGACTGGTTAAACTTGGGCGGATCTGTGGATATGAGATCATTGATGGCGCCATGGAGACTGAGTACGCACATGTTCAGACACCACTGACGGAGACGACCGGAGAGCGAGTGAGTGGACTCGAAAACATTGTGATCGTCAATGTTCTTAGAGCCGCGACGCCATTCGTTGAAGGATTATTAAAGGCTTTCCCGCGCGCGAAACAGGGTGTGATTAGCGCAGGACGTAATGAAGCCGCTGGGATGGATCAAGATGGTATGTTCCCAATCACTATTGATTATGTTAAGCTGCCAGAAATTACTGCTGATGACACCGTTGTTGTCGCAGACCCCATGCTTGCCACCGGATCGACGATGTGTGCAGTATTGGACCACGTTGATGATGCCGCAGAGAGTGACCCAAAGAATCTCTTTGTGCTCTCTGCAGTATCAGCTCCAGAGGGACTTCTTCATGTTGGATCGGAGTTCCCGAATGCAGATCTTCTGACTGTCGCAATCGATGACTATCTTGATGATGATGGGTATATCGTCCCCGGATTAGGGGATGCAGGGGATCGAGCCTTTCGAACGGTCTAGGATATCCTAAACTGGAGTTCAAATACTCGCGGTATTAAACGGAATCTATCATCATAGAATAACTGGAGGACTCCTATGTGACTGCGACTGCAACTGTAACCGCAACGATAACCACTATGGTGATTGTAACCGCAGCCGCATGAATACAACAACAGGTGTTGACAGCACTGATAATTGTTGATGCGACCCGAGACAAGCTAACGTTGAGCTTATTGGATACGTCCTGCATCGATAGCGGAGAAGGCACAAACCCAACTTAGGCACATCAGGTGTCTTAGATAAATTACGTGGAGTCGAGTGTAAGGAGTAAATTACTCACGCTATCATACTCACAGCTTCGTGTGACATCCTCCCGGTCTCAAGACGGAAGGAATCCCACAGCACCGCACCGCTTCGCTTGGTTGGGAGTGGGAGTGTTGGGTTTGGGTTTGCAGACTCTAAATACCAATCCTAATACCAAGCCAAGCCAGGACACCGTTAGAATCGGTGTGTGTCCGGTCACTGGGCAGTCTCTTGGAAGTGACAAATCCCCGCCTCGCCCCCGCCATCGGTACTCTCCTCCTCAACCGAGACGAAATCCCTGTATTGTTTGTATCACAAGAGCTTCCGTCAGTGTCACCGGACTCGAAGTTACTTCCATCGTTGACGAGAGCCCCAATGGTTATTATTTGATTCCCCGAAGGGCACACTCTGTTCTAAAGTGGGTGGACACTCACAGTCATACTCGAACCGCCACCTGTCGGGCACTCGGCTCCATCGGGGTCAGAACCGATGTGCCAACACTAACACATACAGATACACCGCTGTCCAACAAAGCCGTTCGGAATCCCCCACTGTGACGGCGCGTATCCACAGCCTCAGTGGGATTGCGTCTGTTCAGCGTATAACAACCCCTTTGTTTCAGTTAGAATGTCGCCTCTGTCTGTGCATTTACCATCGAATTGAAAGGATTGAGTCGCTCCACAATTGGATAATTAATCACTATTGTGAGAAGTATTCCCATAACCTCACTGAAGCGAGCGCACTCATTTGATACGGATAAGTAGCTGATAGAGATATATGATGTAGATAGCTTACCTTCTAAATCAAGGTACTCATGAGTACATTTCAATTTCAAGTGTGGTCTTAGAGAGCAGCTATTTATCAATTGTTGCCCGTCCACTAGTTGCACTTTGAATCCGGTCACAAAGTGTTGCTGTCTCGGCGAGGGGAACGTCAACACGAAAGCTAACAACGGTCTCATATGACGCTTTAAATTCAACATCAGCACTGTTCAGGATACTACGAACGGTCCCAGAGTCGTCGTACTCAACTGCGACGGTGATATGCTTATGTGGCTTTGTTTCGACGACATCTGCCTTCTTGATTGCATCAGAAACAGCACGGCTGTATGCTCGTGTGAGTCCGCCAATCCCAAGATTTGTGCCCCCATAGTATCGGATTACTGTCGTAATAACATTCTGAAGCTCTTCCTGGACAAGAACATTGAGTGCGGGCTTTCCTGCTGATCCCGCCGGCTCTCCATCATCGGATTGATATTCTCGCAGGAATGATCTGATGGTTGATTCAGAGTTTGTTCTCTCTGTAGTACTATCAGTTGTGGCAGGCACGCGGTATGCGGGGACGACGTGTGTTGCATCGGTATATTCATTTTCAATCATCTTAATGAACCTTTCAGCCTCAGTTACCGTTTTAACCGGAGCGATTACTCCAATAAACTCTGATTCACGAATGCTGAATGAAGTACTTCCGCGGGTTTGTACCGTTCGAAATGATTGAGTATCATCGCCAGGTGGGGAGGATGATGAATCGGTCATATATTCATGAAACGGTGGATATGGATGAAATGCCTCATGATCACGTTCAAGATCAAGACCCGAGGCTTCCTGTTTCAATGGCGCACTTTGCAGGTTCCACAAAGGAACTGATGAAGAGTGCAGTCTCCGCAGGCGTGAATTCGAATTCTCCCATTCCTATTTGATGATGATGACGAAGCGTCTGACCGCCTTCGTTTTCGGACTCAAAGCCAGGTAATGAGTGTGTCGTCACAGGAATTACTCCGTTTGTTTGCCTCAGAGATTACCGGACTCAGTTCTGGAATCGATATAAATCACCGAGATACTCTCTATAGCAGTCGGTGGCAATCTGACCACTGTGTCTCTCCGAACCCACACTTACTTCAACTGGAACACCCGGCGGCGCGTTCCGCTTCGGAGACAGAAATCACAGTCCCAACAATTGATAATACTCTGTGAGTAATTGGGTCTGTCTATTGAATAAACTATTTTTTTTCTCAGAGGTGAGACTAATATTCCATTCAATCAAATAAATCGGAATTGGTCCGTCTCAGCACAATTTGATACACATCCTAATTGATTGACGCTAGGTGTTATAATCTGAGAAAGCACATCGACATATTTTAATTGAAATTGATAAAGGAAATTCAAGCGAGTGAAATGCGGTAGACGAATGAAAGTTCGGTGAGCTCATTTACTAATTCACCAGGAATGGGGTCATCAGTGACAATATACAATTTCGGATCATCGGTAAATTCAGGATCCTCGCTGATCGTTTGACGGATTGAGATATTTCGGTCAGCAAGTCGGGTCGCAATGGCAGCAACGAGCCCAGGTTGATCGGCATTATTTACCTCAACGATGAGCGCCGAGAGATTGAGCACAGGAGCAAGGTCCATGAGGCTTGGAATTGAAGAGATATTTTGGAAAATACGCCTCAGTTCATCATCATTGAGAATCGCCGTCGTCGTTGAATCGACGACTCGGCGGTCAACGTCAACCTCACGGGCAATACCCGTATTTGGAATTTCGATTCCGCCAGAAACGACCCGACCCTCATCATTGACAGAGAATCCGCGTTCAAGAAGCAATCGAATAACAGCTTGCTGGCTTGGACTTTCTTCGAACTTCTGCATAATCTCATCAAACATATTATTCACTCTGTAGGGATTCACAAAAGAACTAGTGTACATGTCCGGGGCTGTGTTGGAGCTTCTCCAGCCATTAATATTCGAAACTCAATTCAACAGCGTAGACACTGATGACATCTCTCATCATAACCGGCGAGGCTTCCTATTTTGTAGGTGATATATTCCCGGTCTACGATGCGAGTTGAGTTTCTCTTTCGTATTGCACATCCCGCTCTCGTCGCCGAGCAGATATATCGATGGGTGAGTCACATAGTGGCTAGCTTTATGATTGCTGTGAGGGCTTGGAGCTATTTTCTGACGCATGTTTTCTATCCTGTGACAATCGGCATTTCCAATCAACCCGCATGACGAGCAGATCATGACACTCTCGTCTGAGAGTTCGTCGCCTGCATCCCCAGATGCGGTCTGATATCAATTATACAATGTTCAATATTCTCGGGGCAAAATCACCACAGATCTGCTGGCTGTTCCGCACTTGGACAGAGCCACATAGGCTTGAGCGCCCTCAATCATCATACGGAGACTCTATCTGCGAAGCTAATTACGGAGCTGGATGAACAGTGAATATCCATATCTGGTCTGCCATCAAGCAAGGGACTGAGTGGGATTGTCAGATTCACTCCTGTCGGAGAACAGAGAGTCCATATTGAGAGCAAATGCACTTGCGCCGATACATCAAAAATTTAATACATAAACTCAATTTGACTGATCCTGGTGTTACTATAGTGTGCCTTTCGTGCTCGGGGTATCATCTCGTCGAGGGTCAACTTGTGTTGCCTCATCAAGTGTCCGCGCGAGTGACTTAAACAGTGCTTCGACCTCGTGATGTGCGTTTACTCCCTCAACAGATGCATGAAGTGTTATCTCTGAATGCATTGTGAATGAATATGCAAAATGTCGCGCCATATCACTAGTGAACTCACCAATCTGTGGTTGTGAAAAGGAACCTGAAAATTCAAAGTGTGGGCGACCACTAATATCAACTGTCACTGTTGCGACCGCCTCATCAAGCGGCACTGATCGATCAGCATAGCGGACAATCCCTCGTTTCTTGCCAAGTGCTTGATTAAACGATTTCCCAAGAACGATTCCAATATCCTCGACAGTATGATGATCATCAATAGTGAGGTCACCATCACAGCGGACGGTCAGATCAAACAGTCCGTGTTTCGCAAACGTTTCAAGCATATGATCAAAAAATCCAATTCCCGTATCGATTGCTGCCTCCCCATCACCGTCGACTGCAAGTGTCACATTAATCGTTGTCTCAGCGGTTTCACGTGAGATTGCGACTGTTCGGTCATCTGTATTTGCGCCAGTTGATGATGTCTCCATATCCTCAGTCATACTCCAGTTTTGTTATGAGTCTGTATCATCGTTCCGTCTTTCTATGCTGTCTGGGTTATCGAAATTGGAGGTTAATAAACGTAGACGATGTGAATGAGGAGCGTGTGTTAGAAATCCTCTCCAGGACCGCCATGATCAGCCATAGATGCGATTAGTTTTGGGTAATTAACTCAGTCGCGCTTCGATAGGCTCGGAATTGGAATCACTCTCTAGTGCCTCCATCGATTACTACCTAAATTTCGAGGGCAAGGGGATGTTGGCTGGTTTCAACTCTGAGTTCCGCCTGACTGGTCGGAGCGAACAGATTGCTATTGGGAGGCTCAACAGGGTCACTCTTCGAGTCCGTTTCCAACTTCTAGGAGAATACCTGCGTTTTCAAGCGCTTTCAGGGATCTGTGATTGCTGGTGTGCGATTGAGACCAGCGGTCTCTGTAACGCGGTAATAAATATAATATCGTCGGCAAACCACATCATCGATACCAGGCTTGGATATTCTGTGTGACTACTCGAAATTTGGTATTGTACAGATATCACATATCATACGGTCGTCTCAATTTAGATGTTAGATGTCCACCGAGCAAAATCCTCAATCACACTCAACTAGACGGGTTCGATGTTTTGTAATCGAAGAGATGATTTCAGAATCGATATATATGATTCTCTTCGAGATTACTCCATATTGACATCCTCCTCCGTCTGAAGGCGGGAGGAATCCTACGGCACCGCACCGCTTCGCTTCGCTTGGTTGGGAGTGGGGGTGTCAAGTTTGGGTTGAGGTTTAGGTTTGCAGACTCCAAATCCCAAGATCAAGACCAAGCCAAGACACCGTTGGAACCGATGTGTGACCGGTCACTGGGCAATCTCCAGGGAGTGTCAAATCCCCTTCCCCGCCCCCCGCCCCCGCTCCCAGGACTCCTCTCCTCACCCGAGGCGAAGTCCCTGTGCTGGTTGTGCCACAGGAGCTTCGGTCAATGTCAACGGACTCAGAGTTACTTGTCTAATGAGGAGAGCCCGATGCTTGTTGTTTGATTCCCACATGGGGCACGCCCTGTTTCCAACGTGGGCGGACACTCACAGTCATACACTCGAACCGCCATCTGTCGGGCACTCGGTTCCATCGGCGTCAGAACCGACGTGCCGGCACTCGCACATACGCTTTTGTCCAGCAAAAACGGTTGGAAACCACAGTATGACGGCGCGTATCCACGCCGTGAACAGGCGTGGGATTGCGCCTGTATCATCTATAATTCTCATGTTACAATCATGAGTTGATGCGGAAGGTAGTGCGTTTGTCCAATATGTGTAGCAGTTACTGGTACTATGAGTTTTTTGTCAATGTTTGGAGCGGAACGCAGAAAACTAGCGTTTCAGCTCAGATGAGTATGGTGTCAGATACAAATATTGATTACATTGTCAACGACTGATGGGAAGAAAGCCAGCGCAGTTCGAGTATATTGAATAACCATTGGGTTAATCAGATTCGCATATCTTCATTGCATCGGCGAGGGTGAATTTATTTTCATAGAGGGCAGTGCCGACCACGGTTGCTGCTGCGCCGGTCGTCTGTAGCGTCTGGATGTCATCGAGTGATGCAACCCCACCAGAGGCAATAACCGGGATATCGACTGCATCGACGACACGGGCGGTGACAGTTGATTGCACGCCCTCAAGTTTACCCTCAACATCAACATCAGTAAAGAGAATACCGCAAGCACCATAATCGGCAAATCGAGTTGCAGCGACTGCAGGGTCAACGCCAGTTGACTCTGTCCATCCTGAGACGACCACTTCACCATCTGCAGCATCAAGACTCACAATAATACGATTCGGATATAATTCGGCGAGTTCAGCGACAAGATCAGGATTTTCGATAGCCGCGGTACCAAGGATAACTCGGTCAACACCACGATCAAGCAACGAAGCAGCGTCATCGACCGTTCGGATACCTCCGCCAAGTTGAATTGGAACATCAACAGCGTCAATGATAGCATCGACGGCAGATGCATTCATTCGCTCGCCCTCAAACGCACCATCCAGATCGATGAGATGAAGCGTCTCAGCACCAGCCTCAACCCATCGCTTTGCTGCGGTGACAGGGTCACCGTACTGCGTCTCCGTTCCTCGCTCACCCTGTACGAGTTGAACGACATCACCATCCTGCATATCTACGGCTGGAATAACCTCGAATGACTCGAACAGCGCGGACATCAATGTGAATATGTATTGATTTGACCAGAACCTAAATACATCGATAGAGAGAAAAATTGAAACTGAAGTGATAATATATTTATATGATGATTACACGTTCCTTCCTGCAGACAGGATCGGAAGTAACTGGACTCTTCGATAGAGAAGTCGTCTTCAGATCACGGGTGTTCGAATCAGAGACTCATGCGTGTCTCGTTTCTGCTTGTTATAAAGCCGGCATCATCACTGCTGAGAGTCGCATCCAAAAGGATGTTTGAAGCCTGAGGAACGCGTAATCGTGAACTCCTTGTCGAAGAATCGAATCCCCTCAGGGGTTAGAGGAGATCAAATGAGAGTCCGCAATCGCTTTTAGGTCGGCTCATGAGCACTGAGGTATGAAGCTGTTCGGTTCGAGTGGTACTCGAGGGGTCGTCGGGGAGGGACTAACACCTGAGTTGGTATTGCAAGTCGCAAAGGCAGCTGGGACAGTATGGGAGGCTGACCAGGCTATTATCGCACGCGACACTCGGACAAGCAGTCGGTCGTTCGTCAATGCGGCTGTGAGTGGGCTCACAAGTGTCGGGGTTGACGTAATACGACTTGGTATCACTCCAACACCCAGTGCAGTCCATTATGCTGGGAAAACTGAGTGTCCGGGAATAATGATTACCGCATCACATAATCCACCAGAATACAACGGGGTGAAGCTCATCAGCGAGACTGGGATTGAAATTGGGGTTGAGGGACTCGAAAGAATCGAATCGTGTATTCTCAATGAGAATTTCACGACTGTATCATGGAATAACATTGGATCAGTAGCGCGGACTGAGACAACGAATGATGAGTATATCGATGAATTGCTCACTGCGGTTGAAGAAGATGGGACTCGTGAGATGATTGCAGATGCCAATCTGACAGTGGCAATAGACCCAGGACACGGGGCAGGATGTTTGACAAGCCCGCGGTTTTTTCACAGGCTTGGATGTGATGTCCTCACAGTGAATGCAACACCAGATGGTCATTTTCCTGGTCGACCCTCTGAGCCAATCGCGTCAAATCTTACTGCGCTTCGCTCGCTTGTAACCACCTCGGACGCTGACATCGGCATTGCACACGATGGTGATGCCGACCGTGCTGTCTTCGTTGATGAACAGGGAGAACAAATTGCCGGTGAAGCATCATTTGCTGCACTTGCTGCGGCTGAACTCAATAGCACCAGCGCAGTTGTTGCTGCGGTAAATGTTTCACAGCGACTTGTTGATGTCTGTAACCGTGTGGATGCGACACTTGAATTGACTCCGATTGGGTCAACAAATATTATTACGAAAATCCAAGAGCTACAGAGGACAGGAGTGTCAGTTCCGGTTGCTGGCGAAGGGAATGGGGGCATCTTTTTTCCGACATTCCGATTGGTTCGTGATGGGGCGTATATCGGGGCAAAGTTCCTGCGATTAGTTTGTGATCACACAGCCAGCAGTCTAATTGAGCCATATACTGAGTATACAAATGTTCGAATCAATGTCGAATATGACTCTGAAAAGGAGCTAGAAGCATTGATGAGCGGTGCTGAGGAGTTTGCAGAGGGAGCAGATGTAACACCGACCACAATCGATGGGTATCGACTTGACTACGGAGACGCATGGGTGCTTATTCGACCGTCAGGAACGGAGCCAGTTGTGCGGGTGTATGCAGAAGCAAAGAAAAAAACGCGAGCACAAAGCCTCGCTGATGACGCTGCGGACAGACTTTCTGACGCCCTTGGTAATATCGATGAGCGGTAAATTCGGGTTCGGGTTCTGATTCTATTCGATAGACGCACATATCATGATAATGATCATATTATTTGATTAATAGATTCATATCAGTGATCGTGTACGGTCGGACAAACACAGGTTTCGAGCGAGCATAATCAGCATCTTCATGACTTCAGGCCTGACTACTCGATATATGACTGCGTTTGTCTGAGTGCTTTCGTGAGACGATCGCGAGCATCAACGAGCGCATCACGTTCATCAGCCATTATTCCAGTCCGGAGTCGTTCGCGCTCGTCAGCATCTAGTTCGGTTTGTGCGCGAAGAGCAGTTCGAAGTCGGTTATATGTATCATGGTAGCTTTGATCCCGGATTGTCCGGAGATGAGCAATTGTTTTTTCACTCGCGAATCGTCCAAGTACTGATATTGCCTCACCAGTGAATTGACGAAGTGTGCCAGCAGTAGGCGGGGGTCGTTCAATCATAAGCGGGTCTGCGTCAAGACGCTCAAGAAATGTTTGATGCACCGCAACTGTCGTCTGTAGTAGCGCCGGGTCTGTCGCATAATGATCGAGTTTCGAGCCGGAGTATGATGCAAATTTCAATAATGTTGGAATTGACTCACTGGCATCGGGACTTTCACGAGCGAATCGTCTGAGATCAGGCGGAGGAGACTGAAATGGGACAAGTGGAAACGAATCAGTATATTCAAGAAAATCAATAACTGCTGCGGCTGATGCCGTTGCAACGAACTCATCGAATTCTGAGGTCAGTTGATCGTTATACGCCTCAATTGGATCTAGTAACTGCTCAACGGGGACATCAAAATCAACATCTGCAAACGCAAGCGCCTCATCATGGGTATCGATTACATTATTTATCTCGCGACGATGGAGTGTGACATTCCGACGAGCAGTTTTAATTGCGTCTGTCGTCTGGTTATATGACTCAAGTTGTTCGATGTATTTTTTTGCTGGAGTGAGATCCTCGCGGGCGGACGCAAAATCACCTTTACTGAGTCGACGACTGTCAAGTCGGTCTGCCGCGGTCTCAAATGCCTCTCTGGCTGGAAGGTCATCCGGTAACTCTTCGACGCAACCGAGGAACTTATCTTGGAATTCAACGTATGCTTGAAAATCACCTGTTCCGGTCGCTGAGTCGATGTATCGGTCGAGAAGTCCCGTTGCTCGGCGATATGCGTCTGCTGTTTCAACAACAGCATCATGCCCCGTGTCGTTAATCTGCGCTGTAATAGTCTCGTGTCGTTCTGCAGCGTCTTGTAACTCTGTCAGTACCGATTCAGTGGTCTCAAGCAGATCAATTACTGCATCTGAAGCATCATCATCAAGATCAGCAGTGGACATCCTCGCCTCCGTTATGATTCATACACCGTTTCTGGGTCAAAAACACGCTCAGTTACCTCTGTGCCATCGAGAGTACGGTAAAAACATGATTGATGACCTGTGTGACAGGCTCCGCCAGTCTGTTCGACAAGATATAATATCGTATCGGCATCGCAGTCGGCGCGAATCTCACGAATCCGTTGTATATGACCACTCGTTTCGCCTTTTTTCCACAATTCTTCTCGGCTTCGGGAATAATAATGTGCGTGCCCAGTCTCACGCGTGCGCTCAAGTGCCATCGGTGAAACGTATGCAAGCATCAATACCTCACCAGAATCAACATCCTGTGCAATCGCAGGCACAAGTCCGTCTGAGTTGAACGTGATTTCAATCTCAGCGTCATGATTACTCTCACTCCCAGTCACAGCATCGTCAGGCATCGAATCAATATCAGATGATTGCGGCCGATAGGTCTTGCGTCCGAGTAGTTGATATTTGCTTTTCGCTACTGATATCTGTTGGTGTCGTCTCGTAATATATCGATATTCATTCCTGTTTTTTACCATATTTTACTTTATCGAAATGACGAGGAGAAAACCCCGGTCTCCTTCAAGAGTCATGAAGGAAATAACTCCAGGTTAAGCTACCATTTACAACAAATTGAACGTGCAAGCTCAATGATGAGGCTCATACTATCGATGAAAATACAGTGAGCAGTCTGAACAATATATCACCGTAGACGAATGCAATAATTGTGCCAAGACAGACTGGGACGAGAAACGGAATCCCTGGGGAGACCCATACAACCTGTCGATCAGGAGCTGAAAGCAATGTCAATGCGTCTCGAAGCTGTGCCGATGAAGCTCCATATGCGCGGTGATTGACAGCCTCAAGAAATCCGGTAGCACCCCATAGGTCTGTCGAGTCAGGTAGATCAGACGCCGTCGAATTGGGGCAACCCGCGTTCATATGAGATCCACCAGGTGTTTTCTCCATCACAAAACAGTCTGAAGCAACGCTGACGGCACCATCGGTAGGGCTATATGTTTGACTGATACTCGCAGGGTCACGGTATGTCGTAGGCGACTCACGAATTGCACTGAGTGTCGTCCCGCGCCATCGAAGATACATTCGGAGCGCATCAAGATCAATTCCGTTTCGGGTGACACAGTCTGGCGTTTCAACCAGTTGTCCGTGTTCATTCTCCAGATCATCGATATTGACTGGTCGGGCAAAAAGTGCCGCTGGAAGCTGCCATGCGTGTACACGGATATTATGAATTATCAAATGCACTGGATATATCGCGGTGAGAAGGACTGTATTTGTTAGGATCGTCACCGAAAACACTCCTAGTGGGGTTGTTATCACAGGAAAAGACATGCCCAGGATCTGATAACTCGGGGCTGTGGGGATAACAATCGCGAGTGTCATCAGCGCTTTCGCATCTGCACCACCGAACCCACCGATAGCCCAGAATCCATACGAAAGTGGTATAATAATCAAACAACTGGTAGCAACGCGGAAAACGAACACAACAGCGACGGTGGTATATGTAAAATTAAATCCTGAGAAATACACTGAGGCGTCCCAGATGAGAAGCATCACACCGAGCATGATGAGTGGTGGCCAGACATATGAAGGAAGGCGACGAGTTCTTACATCGCGCCATGCAGCCCAAATAAAAAGTGGGATAAGAACTAATCGAAGGAGGTCAGAAACACTGGCAATCATACTGAAACCGCGAGGGGTGTGATATTGTAGTTTCCGCCTGTCAGCCAATGACAAAAAGAGAGATAAATAGATTCAGCAGCATCAAATGTAATCCATCAAGAATAGTTGCTTCCAACGACGTTACGGATACGTGCTGCAGTGACCGAACCAACACCATCGACTGCTGTAAGATCATCTTCATTTGCTGTCATTACTTCCTCAACAGTGCCAAACGCATCAAGTAATGATTGTGCAGTAACAGGACCTATATCAGCGATTGAGGAAACAACATACTCTTGTTGTTCCTGTAATGTCTTTGCGCTTTTGTCTCCATGCACGCTTATATTTCGATCGCGTGAGGTCTGCTCACGGGTTGCGATTGTCTCGAGCATATCCGCAGTATCATCATCGTCGCGCGTTTGAAGAATACTCACATCAAAGTCGACTGCAAGCGATGCGAGTGCTCCTTGTATCGCACGTGGATCGATATTTCGCTCTGTATACAGTGTCACCAGTTCCCCTTCAAGAATGAGAACTGGTCGTCCATACGCTCGAACAAGATCACCGGTCTGTTCGAACAATGATCGATCACCATCGAGTAGTGTATCAAGGAAGTCAGTCGCTGATTTTCGCTCAACGGCAACACGGTCTGAGAGCACATAATCACCAACGGCAAGCGTTTCCAAACGAGTGTGAACAGCATCACGGGTCGAAAGACTCCGCGGAACTGTCGAGTCAAGTTCACGCTGGTCGATGACGATCTCGACGGTATCCTCGCTGAGGTTAACATTCGGTGCTGGAGGAGACTCGAAAACGTCGCTTTCTGTCTCAGTGTTTGTATGGGTGTCTTCTGCGGATGTCTCTTTAATCGACTGCGTCTCTTGATTTGTCTCTGTATTCGGAAGGTCGGCATCGTGAGGCCGAAAGTCTGTAATTCCTGATTGATTGTCTGCATCTGGATCTGTCACTGTCCGGTCGGGCATCTCAGTATCTGGTTTTGTCGTTGTTTCTGAGTCTTTGTTTGGTGATTTTGTGTCCGCTTCGGATGATGAATCATGATTGTATGTTGTCAGCTCTTCCTGTGGTGGGGCGATTGATGACTCAATATCATCGACAGACTGTTTGAGTGACCGTAATTCAGACTCCATCTTTTTCTCACGTCGTCGTGAAATCCAAAAGTACGCCTCATCTCGTGTATCCTCAGCAAGAAGGACGACCACACGTCCCTCGGTCTGGCGACCTGTTCGACCCTTTCGCTGTATTGACCGGATTGCCGTCGGAACAGGTTCGAAAAAGAGTACAAGATCAACCTCAGGAACATCAAGTCCTTCTTCTGCGACTGAGGTTGAAACAAGGACTTCGAATTCGCCTGCACGAAATGCTGTCAGTGTCTCTTGTTGTTCGCGCTGGGTCATCCCCTCAGAGCGACCAGTATCATTTTGTCCGACAAATCGTTGAACATCGAATGAAGTTGAAAGAAACTCGGTCAGCGCCTCAGCGGTATCTCGTGACTCTGTAAAGATGATTACGCGTTCACCGCCCTCGATTCCAAGTGTTTGTGCAAGAAGAATTCGGGTTTGAGAGAACTTTGGGTGTGTTCCATCAAATGACTCCGCAAGTTGCATTGATCGACGAACCTTCGGCTCAGCGATGAGTCGCTGACTCGCTTTTGAGGCACCTGATGACTGTGCCGCATTGCGCTGGCGTTCGAAATACCGACGAACGGATTCGACTGACTGCGTTTCGACGAGTTCAACAGCGCGGCGTAACTTCATAACCTCTGCATGCGTTGACATCCCAGCGTAACCATCTGAGTTGTCAGCGTCAATCAACTTCTGTAGTTTCCCTCGCATTTGATTCAGTTGTTTTTGTGAAACATCAGGCTGAGTCGTGTCTGCAATCCCAAGGGATTTCAGTTGCTGAAGTCGGTCACGAATAACATCATTGAGCGCATCTCGAATCTGGATAATCTCATCGGGCAGCTCAATATGTTTCCATTCAACGTCTGTTGTGTAAGTGTATTCATCTACATCCGCATCATCTTCTGTCATTACTTCAACCGCTGAGACACCGATGTTGTGACAGACGGTCACGATTTCTTCCTTATCACTTCCCGGAGAGGCACTCATACCGGTCACACGCGGATTTGTCGCGTCGTCGTGATATCGTTCTGCAATGTAAACGTACGCATACTCACCAGTCGCGCGGTGACACTCATCAAACGTCAGATGTGTAACTGAATGAAGAGAAATACGATTGCCGATGAGATCGTTTTCGATCACCTGTGGGGTTGCAATGACGACCTGTGCGTCATCCCAGAGTGCTGCTCGTTCATCAGGACTTACTTCTCCAGTAAATACAACAATATCCTCATCAGGAATCGTCAGCGCATTGCGATAAAATTCAACATGCTGACGGACCAGCGGCTTTGTTGGGGCGAGAAATAACGCAGTGCCACCGGTGGAATTGAGTCGAGCTGCTGTGACAAGCAAGCTTACTGTTGTTTTTCCGAGTCCTGTCGGGAGACAGATGAGTGTGTCCGTGTCGCGGGCAGTTCCTGCGAGCTGAAGCTGATACAATCGTTGCTCAATGAACGATGAGACAAGAAGCGGATGGTCCACATACGCGGAGTCATCGGTGGCAGCCATCAATATATGCTATGACAAGGAGCGACTAACAGTTATCGGTTAATTATCCGTCTGATGCTCGTCATTGTCGCCTCATAGCAACAGCAACCGGATGCAATGCAGGTATTTCACCAGACCGCTTGCACTCGATCCATCCACGAAACGATGATAACATGCGGAGCAGTGAGTGCTGCAATACCAACTAAGTAGAACGCAGCAAGAGATTCAATATCATTCGGTGGACGTGGGATAAGAACATACAAACCACCGAAAAAGAGGAGGGCAACAACAGTAAGGGGTGCTGCATCACGAGTAAACCGCCGGATAGCGGGACAAATGCGTGCTGAGTCAAGTGCCTGCCGAGATGATTGATCAACAATCGTAACTCGGGCGATGTGTCGCAGTGAGTGCCAAACGCAGAAGTAGACGCCCACAGCGAAAATAGGGGGAAGGGTAAGAAAGAACGCCCATAGCAAGCCGAGTTCACCGATATCAATAAGATACGGACCAGAGGTCGCACCAACATACACACGCCATGCACCGGTGAGAATGCTCACTGCAGTGAGACCGATAAGAACAGCGGTGACAACACTACGGGTTGGTGAGGAAAACAGAAATTCGATTGACATGGCGTTCACACTGAAGAGTTCAACAAACGCAGTGAGAACACGCTGATACGATGTAGGATGTGCAATCAGTGGAACAAGCATTGGCATCGCCCCTCGAGTGAGAAGCGAGAGCGCTCGTTCAAGCCGAGTTGGAAGATGATCGGCGTCGAGAAATGATAAGATTGCATAAACGTCACCCTGTCCCCAATGAAGTAACGTCATAAACACGAATACAATGGCAGCACTCACTGGAGCGAAGAACCACCAGCCGAGATAGATACCACCAATAACGATATATAATCCACCAACAGACAGCATTGACTTGACTGTGACTGGTGCGTTAACCGTTCGTGCTGGTGTGAGATGGTCAACAGCGCCATGTGGGAGTCCGAAGACAAGAAGACTCAGTGCAAACGGGAGATAGCGCAATCGTGGTGAGAGTGACGCAACAAGTGGTGCAAAGACGATGCATCCAATAAGTATGAGCCATACAGGAATGAAGACACTGCGTCCAAGGGTCTGACGGGTGGTGTCCGACAGTGACTCAGTTACAGCCATTCAGTTGACACCTCTGGTCCGATAGCATCTGGGTGATGATGCCAATAGTCGATAATCCACTCAAATAAAATTAAGCCATATACGATGAGTATATTGGTTATAAGGAAAAATATGGCTTCCTCAATAGGGAGACCGAGAAGATCAATCCCGGTTGAGTACTGATTGGAGATTGTCCACACACCAAGAGCAATGGCAATGCTATCGATCATCCATAAATACACCGTTGGAATAGCAACGGCAAGTGACCACTCACGCCATCGTCGAGTAAGATATCCACCACCGACAATCCACTGAACCGCAACGATTGGACAGGCCCATGCTAAAATCGCACCGAGATAGAATCCCGATTCAACTGTGAGAAGCACAGTGCCAACAATAGCAAATCCAAGCCATACGAGGGCACCAAATATCCGAGGTCGGCGATGAAAGTCACCATGCCGGTATGTGGCATCAGGAGTGAGTGTTGTCACCCACAGTCCGGTTAGGATCGGCTGAAGAATAAAGAATAGATACTCACCGACTGGTGCCCTCCATATTCGAGCAAATATGTCACCTGGTCCATACCACCACACGCCGCGCTGAATGAGATAGTTGTCCCATGGTATCGTATATATCACTGCAACAACAGTCATGAGTGCGATTCCGACACGAACGACTCGACGAGTCGGAGTCGTCCCAAAGGCAAGGAGATATGCAAGTGGCGGGAGTGTAAATATGACATGAAACCCCGCATATGAGAGTCCGCTCACAGGTGGTGAAGACAGCAGCGGCGATTGCGGAGATAATGCATAGCTGAAATGTGGGCGGTTTAGCAATAAATGTAGTGTTACCCGACGAGCATGAGCAAGATTGTAATACAGTTGTTGTGTTCAGCCCAGAATACGTAATCTTGAATGCGAGTATCATGGATTTGTTCACAGCGTTACAGTCCTAAGAAACGAATCAGTCGTCACAAACTATCACGATCCGCCATAGCATATAAATCGTGAGAGGACAACATGTTATGTGGGTATGGCGACACCAGGCTCAGAAGCGACCTGGCTGTGGATTGGAACCATCGGAATGATACTGGGGACAGTATACTTTGGCGTGCGAGGACGGGGATCAGCCGATCCTGAACAACAGAGTTACTATATTATCACAACGCTGATCCCAGCAATTGCAGCAGCCGCCTATCTCGCAATGGCGACCGGATGGGGGGTTATTTCAATGCCACTAAGCGGAACCGGGGGAGTCAATATCTATTGGGCACGGTATGCTGACTGGCTCTTGACGACACCGCTTTTGATAATTGACTTAACATTAGTTGCAGGCGCACGAAAAGAGACGATATATAGGCTGCTCGTCATTGATATCATTATGATCCTTGGTGGACTCGCTGGATCAATAATGCAGCAGGGTGCCGTCGTGAGGATCGCATGTTGGGCAGTAAGTACAGCAGCATTCATTGTCCTGTTATATTATCTACTCGGTGAACTTTCAGAGCGTGCGAGGAACCGATCGACTGCGACTGGTACAGTGTTTAAGCGACTCCGTAATATTACGCTCGGACTGTGGGCACTGTACCCGATCGTATGGATTCTTGGAACAGGCGGTGGCTTTGGTATAATCACTATCACGACAGAAATAATGTTGTATGTTATGCTTGATATTGGGACAAAGGTTGGATTCGGTGCCGTCTTGCTTGAGAGTCAAGATGTCCTCCAGGCTGCTGATCGCCCATCTTCGGCGAGTGAGCTAAAGTCACATTAGCGCTCGTGCGAATAACAGTGATAATTAACTAAACAATCTGTTCGCCATCGTCGTCGTACACCTCAATTGCATCAACTGGACAGACACGGGCAGCGAATTTCGCCTCAAACTCTGCATCGTCAGGAACCTCACGCTCAAACACTCCGTCTTCAACCTCATCAGCCTCGGCTAATTCAGCCTTTCCAGCGTTCATATTCTTCTCGAATGCATCCCACTCATTAACGCACTGAAACATTCCAATACATGTTTCGCGATTATATCTGATTCGCATATTTCATATCGGCGATGTAATAGTATAGTGGTAACGCTGTCAACCGCTCCGAGGTCGTATGTAATCCACAAGTCTCCACTTTTTGATATTATCGGGTATTATCTGACGGCATAAAAGCCCCGTTCGGTTCTCGGTGTTTTTAATGGTATTATCAATGCGAGGAATCGCCAAGATAACGAGTGATTTGCTCACTGGTGGCCAATCAGGGCGGATGAGGCATTGACGGAAATGATTCATATAAAAAACAACAGAAAAATTCTAACGGCGAAACGTAGTGGAACGTCGGACAGACCAGCATACTAGGACCGCTCAGAGGTATAGATACTGCCGTGTCGAACAGCGGTCTCTGAGCCACGGTGAGACGATACCAATCTTGAGATCACTCACGACAATCGCCAGCAAGCCGACTCAAATTCCGACCCCCTCGGTCAGCACCGCTATTCAACAGAGCAGTAGACACAACACTCGTGATTGTTGTATTCTCCTGATATTGCACGGTATGATCACGGAACTCTCGCTGAAGAGCTTATTTATCGCGTCGGTGTCTGAATCCGAAAAGATCATATCTCACGATTACGAGTTAACGACCCCACCCTACTTCGCTCACCCTGACGGGTTCGCTTGTTGAGGGTGGGGCTTATCAGTGGTCTCTTTCCCAACCCGTGACATCCATCACAGGTGAGGGCTGTACGCCCTAACTCGGCGTCACTGACCCTGACTTCGGAGTGTATTGACTGACACTCCTCCAACCAGACGGCTGATGACTACGCAGGAGAGACAACTCCGCTATGTTCTTTGCTGTCGCAAAGTCACGCCGTGACTTTGCTGCCCGCCGGACGTAGTCCGGAGACCGCATTGTAGTCAGCACGGTTCTGTTTCCCGCACTGCTGGCACTCAAACTCGTCCCGATGACGGTCATCATCGTGGACGTATCCGCATTCGTTGCATCGCTTGCTCGTGTTTTTCGGATTCACCGTATCCACGAACACGCCCCACTCTTGCTCTTCTGGCTTGTACTCGACAAACTGTGTCAGTTTGCGGAACGCCCACATTGAGTACCAATCGACCTACGGGAAACGGTCTCGAATTCTATTGAGTTTCTCGAAGATGATGTCATCACACTTGTGTTCGAGGGCTTCTCTTACGATTCTGTTTGCGACCGAGTGCAGGACATGCTTCACGTGCTCGTCTTCCCGACCGCTCACTTTCTGCGCGGTATGCTGACTGCGTGCCACACTCTTGAAGATTGCCACGAGTGTTCTCGAATTCGTGGCATGCGTGGTTGAACTCGCCTGCGCTGAAAAAACGTGCTGTGCTGGTGACGGCGATTTGGTTGACGCCGAGGCAACACCCAGAACCGTTTCGTTCTGCGTCATTTCCCCTTTCTCAGACTTTTCCTTGCGATATCCGAGGTGGAAGTACCACTCGCCGTCTCGGTGGTGAAGCGTGCTCTCTGCATACTCCTAGTCCTCGTCATCGAGGTACTGGGAATGGGAGCCGTCTTCCTCGCTTGGAAGGGCGAGGTCTGCTTTCACCCGAGAATGACCGCCCAACACTGTCAGCGATACTTGATTTTTTACCGAACATGGTGAGTGTTCGCCAGTCGTACGTGAGTGACTTCGAAGTGAACTGTGGCTGCGTTGCTCGTTTGCCTTCTTTTCGGGGTTCGATGCAGGATTGGATGCTGCTGGCACCCTCGTAACAGGCAAGAATCGAGTGCTGACTATTCAACCCTGTTTCTCGTTGTATCGTGTATTTAGTAATACTTCTGACACCAGACTGAGTGTGCTCATTCTCCCACGCGAGATTGGACACGATGGTGCACCCGTCGAGCTACTCTTCCACGGTGGCGTAGAGTAGCTCGCGGTCTTGTTGGATAGCCGTTCGACAGTGGTACTCAGTATCTGGTGCCATCGTCATTTTGTAGAAGTATGATTGATTATTGGATGCTGTGCTATTTGATTTCTTGACGTGGTTGTCGGGTTCCTCCCCTCTCCCCTCGAAGATGTTGAATTTGACAGATCGTATATCATCTTCGCGCGAAGACATCGTTACGCTGGGCGTGACTGCCCGCTAGACTATGTCTAGTGATGCGGGAATCCCGAGGGGTGAGGTGTCGCACTCCTAGCATCAATAGTCCAGGTCCCGCCCGCCGAGATTGCGAGCATCCGTCTTCGAATCACACTGGCTGGATGCTCGGAAGGACGAGGACTAAGACCGGGACCGGGAGTGTCAAGCCTGCCTCCACCGCTCAGGACTCCTTTACCCGGAGGAGGATGTCAAAGCTCAGAAATAATACTCCAATCGCTCTGTGATATATATAATGGAGATACTAAGCCGGTACTGACGGTACTAGTATTCGTGAAAGATACGCCCGCACTCAGCACACTTTATTTTTGCACTACGGAAGAACGGATTTGACTTGATAACTGGACCATGACAATCTGGACAAACACCGGTCGCATCACCATCTGCAACACGTGTTGAGAGATCTAATACGAGATCCTCAAGCTCTTCATTCGATCACGTTGTTCCTCGACGGTATCTTGGAGTGCTTCGATGGATGCTTCCTGCTCAGCTGCCGCCTCAATGTCAAGGGTCGTCTCTGGCTCGGCTTCGGTCTCAGCTTCAGCTTCTACTGTTGTGTCCGTCCGTGTCGTTTCGTCCTCGGATTCAACTTCTGTCGTCTCATCTCCGCTCATAATTTTTTATTGGATAGCTAACCGTAAGTCTGATTTCGGATATTTGATAGTGCTCATCTGATTCCGCACACATGAGTTGTTCTCAGTCGATGTGGTTTCGGTCTGCAACTTTATTGTGTGTACCATCTAAATTTGGCATGTACTGGACTTAAAATTTATTGCCGGGTCGGCGAATATCGTTAAGTGTGAGGAGTACATACGATGTAATGCAATGTCTCAGCTGGCGCTGCAAATGAGCAGTCTCGGAGTAGAAGGCGAGGGCATATGGCTAGCCCTTGGAACAATTGGAATGTTACTTGGGATGCTGTACTTCATGGCTGACGGATGGGATGTCCAAGATCCGCGTCAGAAGGAGTTCTACGTCATCACAATTCTCATTCCAGGAATCGCAGCTGCATCGTATCTATCAATGTTCTTTGGCTTTGGACTAACCGAAGTCCCATTAGCGAACTCGTACCGTTGACGTGTATTGGGCACGATATGCTGACTGGCTGTTCACGACACCACTGCTCCTGCTTGACATCGGTCTCCTTGCCGGTGCAAGTCAACGCGATATTGGTGCACTTGTCGGCATTGACGCATTTATGATCGTGACTGGTCTTGTGGCAACGCTGACGAAGGTCGTGGTCGCACGATATGCTTTCTGGACAATAAGTACGATTGCGATGGTGTTCCTCCTGTACTACCTTGTCGCTGTCTTCGGTGAGACAGTTAGTGATGCAGATGAGGACACGCGGTCGACATTCAACGCACTTCGAAATATTATCCTTGTAACGTGGGCAATATACCCAGTTGCATGGCTTGTTGGAACTGAAGGGCTTGCACTCACCGGTCTCTACGGTGAAACGCTTCTCTTCATGATTCTTGATCTAGTCGCGAAGGTTGGATTTGGATTCATCCTCCTACGCAGTCGGGCTATTATGGGCGGCGGCAGCGAGCCAACACCGTCAGCACAAGAAACCGCTGCGGACTAACGACTACCTAACAACAATTACCGATTGTTGCGGTAGCAGTGACACCACATGCCGTCGTGGTTGTCATCTGATACATAACCGCAATTCGCTCCGAGTATAGCTTTTCATTTTTTGATTGATCATACACAAGAAATAGCGCAGGCTTTGTGATTTAGCACAACACGTGCAGTGATCAAGCCAGATGATGTTTTGATAGTATGCTCTATTCTCATAGACACTCATTTATTCTGTACATCATACTAGATTGACATCCTTCCGCGCCTGAAGACGCGGGTATTCTGTAATTAGGAGCATGGCGAGTAGGTTCAAGTGTTTATGAATACATGTTGTATTTGTTGACTATCAAATGACTATGAATCAAAACGATGGCGAGAAAGAACCGCTTGCGCCGGAATCATTGAATCAACAGGCACTCATTGGATTAATCCTTTCTGTGATTGTTGGCGTTGGAGGATTGTTTGCACTGCCAGCAATCCAAATAATCTTTCAGTTAGATTTTTTTCCAGCATTCAGCATTGTGCTTGTGATTGAACTTATTGCGACAGCCGGTGTTGTCATTTCAATGTTCCGACTGCACCAACAACAGCACTTCGGATAAGAGCAGTCACACACAACCGATAGTAACCTGAAGCACCTCTGGGTCAAACTCCGAGGCACTTACCTTATTCCGCCTGTACGATACACATACAGTTGTCTCCCCAACTACGAGCCAGTCCCGTCAAATGATGCGTATCGTTCTCTCGCGGTTGCTGATAGTGACGGTCCAATGCGGTCAAGTGCTGCATCAACGTGGCGACGATGAATACGCACAGCCTCAACAGACTCAACACCTGCAGGGGTTGCACTTACTGAGGTGCCCTGTCCCGTGTCAGTTTCAATTGTCCTTGTTTCTTTGCTTTCATCAGATTCAGCCGCGCCAAGGTGTTCTTCAAGCGCAAGTAGACTTGCTTCCTGTAAGACAGCACTAATATCACTTCCAGAGTATCCTTCAGTTTTTTCTGCGATTTCATCAATATCGAGTGGTTCAGTTGGTCGGTCACGGGTATGGATACGAATAATCTCCTGACGGGCCTCAGGATCTGGGAGAGGAACCTCGACAACACGGTCAAATCTCCCAGGTCGAGTAAGTGCATCATCGATGCGATCCGGGCGATTCGTTGCGCCTATGACCGTCACTTGCTCACGAGGATGAAGACCATCAAGCTCAGTCAGTAGTTGTGATACAACACGCTCTGTGGCAGAGGAATCTCCGTCACCTGCACGGGCAGATCCGAGTGCATCAACCTCATCAAAAAAGACGACTGCTGGCGCGCTATCTCTCGCACGAGTGAATAATTGCCGGACACGGCGTTCGCTCTCGCCAACATATTTATTCAGCAGTTCTGGACCATCGACAGTCAAAAAGTTTGCATCTGTTGTTGAGGCGACTGCGCGTGCTAACATCGTCTTTCCAGTTCCTGGTGGTCCATATAGCAGAACTCCAGCAGGCGCATCAACACCAAGCCGAGAGAGCGCTTCTGGATACTGAAGCGGCCATTCAACCGCTCGGGTGAGTTCGCGCTTTGGTGCTGCGAGTCCGCCGATATCCTCAAATGATGTCGATGGGACTGAACCGGTCGTTTCAGCAGCACTTGGTGTCGTTTCGGTGATTGCTGTTTCAATGTCTGTTGGAAGAATACTGAATGTTATCTCTGTTCTCTTCTCCGTGGTGTCGGCATTGCATCGAGTGAGTGCTGCCTCAATTGCACGTGCGCGTAAATTGAGTATATCAGCGGCGACGTACCCAAGAGTCTGTTCAGCAACAGCGGTATAATCAATTCGAGAGGCAATCGGCGTATCGTTGAATAAAATCGAAATAATTGCTGCACGATCATCTGGGGTCGGGGCGGTGACCGAAATTACTCGGGAGAGTCGACCGCCACGGGTGAAAACTGAATCAATAGCGTCCGCATCGGTGCATTCAGCAACGACGGTTGTCGAGTCAGCTTGCAGTGTTTCCTCAATCCATGTTCCAATCTGGCGGGCGACTGCATTGTTGTCCTCGCCAAGTATATCAAGATTATCGATGAGAACGATTGTTGATGTTGAGTCGCCCGTTGTGATTGCTGCTGTGTGTGAGTCGAGTTCATCAGTAATCTCTGATGATGACTGTGACGCAAGTGCTGCACAGTCAATCGTTCGAATCGTTGCATCGGCATACCATGCAGCGTGTCGGATAAGATGTGTCTTCCCGACACCAGATTGCCCATCGATGAGGACACCTGAGGCTGCTGAGCGGTCATCGACATGATATGCATCAGCATGTATCAGAGGATCTGCAATGGCACGTCGACACGTTTCAATAATATCATCGTAACCGCCGATTCCCGTTGGGGGAATCGGAGCCCGTCGCGGAGGTGCCGCATCAGGCGCCGGACCGGATTCTAATTGAAGCTGTGTCTCGTCTGTAATGACAACAGGACCATCTGGACGAGTCTCACTGACACGAACCGGAAGTTCAAGTGATCCATCAAGAAAGGCAGTCGGAATCGTATCGCCGTGGACGAGTGGTCGGGAATCAAGCGCCCGACGAACTGTCTGCTCACCGCCGCTAATCGATAGCTCAGCAACTGGAGTGACAGTGAGTTGATATGCGGCTGAGACGCTCGTTGGCTCGGCGGTCACGACAGAGTCGGTCTGGTTTTTTCGATCTGAATCAGCAGTCTTGTTCGTATCAGTCCCTGACGGATTCTTTGTATGTGCGGAGATATCAAGTGCTGCTGCGAGATTTGATGAGAGAGCAATTGTCTCAGGGTCAATCGTTGAATCGGGACGAACAACTGCGGCGGTCATCCGACCAGTACTACTCCGAAGTTGAATAACATCCGCATCTATCGGGGATGCGGAATCACTGACCATGCTATCTGTCGTATCGCGGGCGTGAGCAGTCGAATCGGCTGGAGGCCAGCGGAGACGAACAGTATCGGGCGGGAGCTCTGAGTCGATGGTAACTGTCGCAGCGACGCGTTTCATGATCTACTACCCCATGCTCTCAGGATATGGACTCCCATGAAGGAAGTACCGAACAGCTCCAAATGCAATAACTGCAACGGGACCTGCAAAAATTGTTAAATAGATTGTCGTCCCAACAGCATATCCGATAATATTTCCAAGAGCCATTACAACAGCGGCTGAGACAAGTGGGAGTCTATCTCTGGGGTCTATTGATGCCATGGCGTTTGATTAAATCCTACTCAGAGACGAGACGGATTATACCTGTTGTCCAGGCTGTTTCTTTGATATAATATTTGTGATTCTATTCAAAATATATCCATCGTATTATATATCACCGCAGTGATTGATACTCTCACAGTGTTGAGGCGTTGGGATTCCGTCGTGACCGTCGGACAGTTTTTGAGCTACCCACTCGTGAACGGGTAGGATTCTTCAGCGTAGACTCCCGCTCTGTCTGATTCCTCGTCAGGCAAATAGCCTCCGTTCGCGTTCAGCGTCTTGTTGTTCAACCGGACGCTCAAGGATTCGCCTCACCCGGCTCCAGTTTGGTTCCGGCGGAGGTGTCGTAAGCCCATACTCTTCACGGCGCTGGAGTCAGCGTGGTTCTCACATTCACACCGCTGACAGACAAACGATTCACCGGCGCGGTTATCGGGATGAGTGAATCCGTAGTGAGAGCAACGGCGTGACGTATTCTCTGAGTTAATCTGTTGTATGTTAATGCTGTGTTCGGTGGCTCTGTACTGCATGGCGGTGTTCACCGACTGTCGTGTGGGCATCGGCTCTTCATTTTCGACCTGATAGACACGTTGCATATGCGCGTCCCTGCATCCATGGTTCACATTTATGTCAAGAAATTAATTATCTGAGACGTATCGACAAATTGTCTTCTGATAGCGCGAAGCCGTCAATGTCTATACGACTGCAAGCATACAAGTGGTCATGTCAGATGATACGTCACAGCGATCACCCCTGCGGACAGACGGTGGGTCATCAATTGAAATTGGATTCCCGGCAGTTGCGTTTGGACTGCATGCGATTCTTGCGCTTGCACTCATTCCATTTGCGTGGAATGCCTTACAAGCAGGGAATTTGCCACTTGTAGGGTCGCTGGCACTGTTATCGACGCTGATTCTCATACTGGGTGCGGTGATACGACGGATTGCAAAACGACGATTTTGATTCTTATACGCTAAGTCCACTCTACGGAAAATATTCGCAGAAAATACGCGTGTGACAGAGGGAGGTCATCAGACTGTCAATATGACGTAGTGACTCGCTATCAGTCATTAGTAATTTACAGCGGAACACGCACACAGACGTTCCAGGTGAACTGAGTATGAGTGTGATTTCGAATATAACCATCGGTCATATTGTCATCGACTGTTAGGTAATGACCGCCAAGTTAGTCTTCTTCAGAACACTCACGAGCGAGGAGTGAAACATCACAACTGGTGAAGTCCTCTGGCGAGATGGTGCTCTAGAACGCCAGGTCAATTCCGATATACCGAATGTATTGTCCCGAAAACATGACTTACGGACGGTCACCAGTTGAGGTGACTCACTAATCTACACGAAGCTTCGGGGCTTGGATGTTGATGTGACCCTAGGATAGTCCACAGGACAACCAACAATGATTAATTGACAGTAATGCCAATATATACTAATGGAACCTCACGACGTCCCTGGATTGCCCCCGGGCGTCTCTGATAAACTTCATGCAGAGGGCGTCACAGATTTGTACCCGCCACAGGAGTCAGCCGTCAAAACAGGGTTGACCGATGGCGAGAGTCTCGTCGCATCCGTACCGACTGCCTCGGGCAAAACGCTTATTGCTGAATTAGCGATGCTTGCGGCGATTGAGCGCGGCGAGACAGCATTATATATCGTGCCGCTACGGGCACTCGCTTCAGAAAAGCAATCCGAATTCAAGCGCTGGGAAGAATTTGGTGTCGACATTGGTGTCTCAACGGGAAATTATGACTCTAATGGTGAGTGGTTAGCTTCTCGAGACATTATTATCGCCACATCCGAGAAGGTTGATTCACTTATTCGCAATGATGCACCGTGGATCAATCAATTAGGATGTGTCGTTGCTGATGAGGTCCACCTGGTTAATGACCGAACACGTGGACCAACGCTTGAGGTGACGCTCGGGAAACTCCGTCAGCGAAACAATGATTTGCAAGTTGTTGCGCTCTCTGCAACAATTGGAAATGCAGATGCGATTGCTAAATGGCTCGATGCATCGCTCGTTGACACCGACTGGCGACCAATCGAGTTGCAGATAGGTGTTCACTATGGGAATGCAATTACATTTAGCGATGATACGCAACACCGAGTTCCAGTTGGGGATGGAGAACGACAGACACCAGCCCTCGTTGCGGACACGCTTGCAGGTGACGGTGAAGATGATCAGGGATCGACACTTGTCTTTGTTAATTCCCGACGAAATGCTGAATCCGCCGCAACACGACTCCGTGAGGTCACAGCACCAGTCTTGACCGACAAGGAACAAGCATCATTAGCGGAGGTTGCCGCATCAATTCGAGATGTTTCAGACACCGAGACAAGTGACACGCTCGCAACGTGTGTTGAAAAAGGAGCTGCATTTCATCATGCTGGACTCGCATCGGAACATCGCTCACTCGTTGAGGATGCATTTCGAAACCGACAACTCAAATGTATTGCTGCAACGCCGACACTCGCCGCAGGCGTTAACACACCGAGTCGTCGTGTTATTGTTCGTGACTGGCGACGCTATGACAGTGAGTACGGCGGGATGAAACCACTTGATACACTCGAGGTTCATCAGATGATGGGACGAGCGGGTCGACCTGGTCTTGATCCATACGGCGAGGCAGTCTTACTTGCCGGAGATAATGAGACACGCGATGAATTGTTTGATCGATATATTGACACAGATCTTGAGTCAGTACGCTCAAAGCTTGCAAGTGAACCTGCGCTTCGAACACATGTGCTCGCGACAATCGCAACAGGATTCGCACGGAGTCGAACAGAGCTTCTTGCATTCTTAGAGAAGACACTATATGCAACACAAACAAATACAAATGGGCGATTAAAGACGGTTACAGACACTGTTCTTGAGTATCTCAAGCGGAACGATTTTATTACACAAGATAATGAAACACTTTCAGCAACCGGGCTTGGGCATACTGTCTCGCGACTGTATCTTGACCCAATGAGTGCTGCGACGATTATCGATGGGTTGCAGTGGACCGCAGAGAACAGGGCTGCACAGCGTGATGCACTCCAAGACAACTCGGTCACACAGTCGGTCGATGCCGAGAGCTTCCAGCCAGCGAGTGAGCTTGTCGACACAGCAAATGAGAATACGTATCAAGAGAGCAACGACACGACAGTGAGATATCCAACAGCACTTGGATTGTATCAGCTCGTTTGTCGAACACCCGATATGTATGAGTTGTATCTGAAATCAGGTGATAAAGAGCGGTTTACTCAAATCTGCTATGAGCGTGAAGCCGAGTTGCTTGGGCGGACGCCCTCTGAGTACGATGATGTTCGATTTGAGTCATGGCTATCAGCACTTAAGACTGGACGATTACTCGAAGATTGGGCAGATGAGACATCTGAAGACCAGATTACCGACCGATATGGCGTCGGACCTGGTGATATTAGGGGAAAGGTTGATACAGCAAGCTGGCTTCTCGGCGCAGCAGAACAGTTGGCTGGCGAACTTGGAATGAAGACAAAACCTATTGCGGATGCTCGGCGGCGTGTCGAAGATGGGGTCAAGACAGAATTACTCGATCTTGTTGATGTTCGTGGGATCGGGCGGAAGCGTGCTCGACGATTGTACACTGTCGGTATCGAGGATAGTGCGGATCTCCAAACAGCCGAGAAGGAGACTATCCTTCGAGCACTCCGTGGTCGGCAAAAAACGGCTGAGCGTATTCTTGAAAATGCCGGACGTACAGATGCTTCGATGAATGGTGTTGATGCGGCACCAAAGGATTCTGTTGATTCAGACACAGATGATGAGCCGAACACACGCGTGAGTGAAAACGCCACAGCAGAGCAGACCAAGACCAAACAAGATCGTAATATCGATAATGAAGACGGAAGTCAGGCTGGACTCGGGGACTTTTCGTGAAGTTCGTCTGTGGTGAAGTGACCATTGAGGATGTCGATGAGTTTGTCTCAGGTGTCGATGAGATTGAAAACACAACAGATGCAACAGTACAGATATTCGACGCTCGATATATTGTGAGTCAGAAGCATATTGAGCGAGCCATCGAGTGTGCAGACCGCGCTCGACGTCGGAATAATAATATTGCTCGGGAACGCTCAATCGAGATTTTATTATATGCTGCTGGTCGACGTCAGATTACTGAAGCACTCGAAATGGGGGTCTCAGCTGGTTTTAATCGTATTGCGGTGGTCGTTGATGGTGGTGATGAACAAAAAGCAAAGGCTTCCGTCGAAGCAAATATGCTTGACACACCTGCTGATGAGATTCTCGGATCATACGACCCTGATTTAGTGCAGTCATATTTCGATATTAGTACCGATGAAATTGAGATTGTCAGCGGTGAGATAGAATCGCTCGTTCTTGAGCGGGTCGCATTACTCGCTGTTGAGCGATAAACAACCACACGCAATCACCCCGGTATTTCGACTGGAAAAAGCATATTACATCGAGGATTGACGTTCATTATTCATATTTTGATTCGAATAGAAATGGTAGTCTTTGGCATGTTTATTTTGAGATTCATACGTGGCATGCGAGTGCAAGTCCCAAAATAAAAGCTGATGACCGTCGTCGGAAGATATAGACCAGATTGCGTTACAACAACAGAATGGTTCCCCAATATTAGATAAACATCATATTGAGCGACAAGAAATGAGAGTCGGCGCACTGTTTTGTTACATTTGATGTAGACGATAACGACACTGCACTGCACTCTCAGAAATAACGTAGAAAAGTTTTAGCTAGCAGAATATGTCGCACCCGAGGAGACTGCGTTGCTGTCCTCAGAATCAGTCCTTCCTCGCGAAGTATTCCTGCGATAGCCGCAGGATGGATATCAATCAAGTAATCGATATGAAATAGTCCCACCAAGATTCGAACTTGGGTCGTTGCCCCCAGAAGGCAACAGGATTGGCCACTACCCCACGGGACTATCTTCAAATATGAATAACATCGGATTCTATTTGAGTGTTGCGAAGCGTCATATCATGCTAAGTGATAGTAATGAGAACGATGATGATAATGACGATAATAATAATATCAGTATATATTACTACACACACTGTCGAATACTAATATGTATCTTGGTCGCTTCATTATCATTGGAGAGACGACTGCGGTATACCGGGTCTCATCACGGTCATATCCAAATCGACAAATCATCTCTCGAGATGATACGTTGACTGTCGTTCCAACGTCGGAGGCAGCCCAAACTGATAATCCGTATATATCATATAATTGTATCCGCCAGGGTGGAGAGGAGGTCGTTGTTGGAAACGGATCACATGTCGACCCCATTGCAGAGAAGCTTGATCGAGGATATCCAGCGAGGGATGCCCTTGCAGAAGTACTGGTAGCGCTTGATTATGAGAAAGATGATTATAATACGCCCCGGATCGCTGGGATTGTTGGGTCACCCTCATATGTGGGTATCATCCGCCAAGATGCAGTTATTATCAAATCAATCTCAGAACCAACGCTTGTGAGCACGTACGAGAATGATGCTCCAACGACGACAACGCAATTATCACTTGAAGATGATGTTGGAGAGATTGCACAGAGGGCGTATGAGTTAGCGTATGAACATCCGGTGTGTGCTGCTGCAGTCACGCGTCAGGATGATGCTGGTAGTATCAGAACTGAAATATATAACGGTGATTAATGCGCAACTGACACTTGACTCTCAACGCTGGTTACCGATTATCGTACCCAGCGTCATCAATCGAAAGCAGAGCTGTTCGGGTATATTCTGTGTTAGTCGTGACTACCCGGTCGCAGTCGGCTGTTCCCAGGAACGATTCGTCCAAGCTTACTGTTAACGAGATACTTTGATTCAGTAATTATAGATGTGTGCATGCGCATCGGAGTGATTTCAGATATCCACGGTAACAAGGTGGCGCTCAAAGCGGTTCTCACTGCGATGCCTTCGGTCGATCGAATTGTCTGTGCCGGTGATATTGTTAGATACAACTTATATCTCATACGACGTGTATTAATCGAATCCAGCAGCTATCAATCTCAACGATAATGGGAAATCATGATCGCGCTGTTTCGACAGGAACACAGTTTCAATTTGGGGGCAGGCGGCTGCCGGCGTCACATACGTCATAACACAGTTTGATTCAGGCGCCATCGAATAGTTAGGAGATTTACCAACGACACAGACAATTATTGAGAATCGGGGTGAAGGTTGTTCGCGGGCATCTAGATGATCCCGATCGATACACGTACCCATCTGAGTTTACTGAATCAATGCCCAGCATCGAGGAAGTACCTATTATGAGGTATACGCACATACAGGGTCATAGGATCTCTGCTGATGGAATCATCATGAACCCTGGGAGTGTTGCTCAACCGCGTGATGGAAGCCCAGATGCCGCGTTTGCGGTTGTTGATCTTGATGATTGGTCGGTGACAGAGCAGCGAGTGAGTTGTGATACAGACCGATAGCGCATACCTCCGTCTTCAGGCGCGAGAAGAGGTCAAATCGATGCTGTGGCTGAAGCCGTTGCAGAGACGACGTTACCCAGCCGAACTGGTGAGGTCTCTATGATGGATAATAAACGCTGAATGATGAAGCGACCATATCAATATGAGTGCTGTCTCAGAACTTGTTTTGGACGATAGAGAGCGTCTCCTCACGATCATCCCAGGCGACGAAGACAGCAACGGACGTTGCAGAGGTAATAACGTCATGAATATTTATCCCAGCCTCTGCGATTGGTCGGACAATATCGAGAATAACGCCAGGACGGTTTGGCAGTTCACCGCCGGTAACTCGAATGACTGCAATACCGTCATCAACAGTGACAGATGAAAGTGTTTGGTCATTTATTACCTTCGCGTGAAGCAAATTCTCTGCTTGAGAGGCAAGATCTTCAGAAATATAGAATGTGATTGAATCCATTCCGGATGCGACGGCATCAATATTGATATCATCGTCGCGAAGAGATTGTGAGAGATCCGCGAGAATACCTGTGCTATTTCGAATCGACCGCCCAGCAACGGTTACACATGCAAGGACATCCTCTTGCATATCGATCAGATTCTCGAATTCTCCTTCAATGAGCGTTCCACCAGTAAGCAAATCACCGTGTTGATAATGCACAACCCGAACGCCAAGGTCATCATTTTTATATGTGAGCGCTGATGGTGCGACCACTTCCGCACCGCGAAAGGAAAGATTTCGAAGTTCATCGACTGTAATCTGTCCGACATTACGGGCGCCCTCAACGACCCGCGGATCACCAGTCATCACACCCTCAACATCAGTAACAATGACGACCTCATCGGCATCGGTATAATGTCCGAGCATAACTGCAGTCGTGTCTGATCCGCCGCGACCGAGCGTCGTCGTTGTTCCATCATGTGATTCCGCAAGAAAGCCCGTTAAAACAGGAACGACGTCGTCAAGTTTACTCGCGAGGTCAGCGGCTCGACGCTGTGTTTCACCGACATCAACCTCACCACGCTCGTTCGTAATAATCGGCCAGCCATCACTTCCCGGCTCGAGAAATTGCGCGGTCACACCGCGTGCAGAGAGGGCACCTTTAAGCATCCGGACACTGGTTCGTTCACCCATCGAGACAATCTCAGCACGATCTTTATCAGCGGCGTCATAGTGAATCTCATCAAGAAGATAATCAGTCGTACTCCCCATTGCGGAGGCAACAACAGCGATTTCATGACCTGCGTCAATTGCCGCCGCAATTGAGTCTGCAGCTCGTGTAATTCGATCACCGTTTCCGAGCGAGGTGCCACCAAACTTCGTGACTATGCGCATACACTGGACCTCCGAGTGCCGATAAATACATTATGCGGATTGAGGCAGTGAAAATGTAAAAATATATATAAGAATGTTTGTGATTTTACTTGTATTCGTGTTCGTATCCACATCTGAATCCGCATCAGCGTCTGCATTTGTGACCACGAGAATCTCAAAGATAATGTCGGTGTCGACATTCGATCGAATCGTGTCAGCAAAGCAGGAATAAAAGAAATGAAGCGGACAGAACGCGTGAGTGGGTATCGGAGAAAAAATCGAATTACGCAGGATGATAAAAAAAGACATTGAGTGTATAATCGTGATCCTGATATTGATTTGATCGTATATTCGGATATTGATAGTAATATATCCGTGTCGACAGTATATTCATATGTATTCGACTGGTGCTCAAACATAGCCAGGGATTGCGTGGGGGGAGGTAAAATATTGTCTGCTCTCTCAACGGTTGCCGAGTTCTCGATTTTGATATATGAATATGATATCTAATGAGGATTGTATCACTCTGAGAGAGCTTCACGGTCATCCCCAGTAGGCAAGTTCGCGGACGAACTCAGTGTTCACGCTCACCCCGTCAAACGGTGGTGTCATACTCATCGTCAGTAGGGAGAACGGGAGTACCCGCGAAAGCCTCGGGATTTGATCCTGAGGCAATTTATATTGTCATATATTAGGCCGGGGAGTTTGAACTCGTGCTTGCTCGTTATTTCGCCGGCACATGGTTCACGCTCGAGACTGATGTCGTTGCCTACCAGCCTGAGCAAACGGAGGCGACCGCTGGTAGGTCAACTGTCAGATACTCACTGTTGGGTTATCAGTCGGTGGTGATGTGACCACTGTTTCTCTCCAAAATCATACACGCTCAACCCGGAACATTCGTTTGCGCGCTCCGTCTCGGATGACAAAATAGAAACTCACAATCCCAACAACTGTTAGGCGAGTCGAACACAGATAATCAAAATAGGCGTTGCACAATCGTTCAGCAGTATGCTCAATTTGTGTGGTGGAAGACCGAAGGCTCCCGAAAATTCGAACCGTGTAGCAATCAAGAGATGAATTATATTGTCTGCAAGTGTTAAGCGCATCCGTGTGTAACAGTGACATATGGACATGGACGTTCGGGATGCTGTCGAGTCCGACGTTGAGACACTCGGTGCAATTGCCGACCTCCCTGCGGACGCACTTAGAAATGTTGTTCATGACCGAACAGTTCGGGTTGCAGAGCGACAGACAGCGGATTCCGAGTCGCATACAAACGCTCATACGGACAGAGATGAATCAACAACTGATAGCGAACGAACAGGAAACAAAACAGATGAGACTGACGCTGGAGAATCAAACAGAGAAAAATCGGATGTAATTGGGTTTGTTGCCTTTGATGTTAGAGATGGAACCGTTCATGTCACACAACTTGCAGGCGAGGCAGCAATCGCCGAGACGCTACTCGCAGAGCCGATTCGGTTTGCAGCGACTGAGGGATTTGATGTTGAGTTTGTCGTTCCGATGAGTGAGGAGAACGCGACTGTTGCTGCGGAGAACGCAGGATTTGAAGCGATTGGTCAAGGGCCGCGATTCGGAGATGAGATAACCACACGATACCGCTTTGATGCAAAGTGAATCCATGTCGTGTATACAGCAATCATCAATTGCTAAATCAACAGTTGCTGATAACACAGTTTTCGATTGAGCCGATTACAGGCGGGGAGCCGTCTTGATTCCTCAATCCCTCACAGAGCAATCGAAACGAGTAGGAAAGAAATATAGCGTCCCTGCTATCGTTTTGACTTTCCTTTCAGTGTATTGTATGGACATAATGCTTCCATTTCCTGGTTGGATTAGATCGTATGATCCTCGCCCGAGCTATGTCTTCGATGTGTTGTGATTCGAGTGACACTAAGCGCGCGCTGTCATTGTATTTGAGTGTCTCGATTCAGAGAGTGTGGCACTGATACTCCAACCGCAAAAGCGAACTCGTCCGCGAAGTCTAGAATCGCTATGGCTATATCAGGGGAGAAACTCCGGTGCAGAAATAGGAAGCTCTGTCCTCACAAAGAACAACCGCGAGGCGGACAGCCCTGTGTGGTTCATCTTTGGACATCAAATAAGTGTAGTGTAAGGTATAACTTCAGAGAAATTTCCGAACAGTCATTTCAAGCGTATCGAGGTCGATAACTGGCGCATATCCAACGTCGGGATCAATGTTCACGGAGCGCTGGAATGCTGTCTGTGCCTGCCAACATCCAGAGTTCACTGCGAGTACATTATGATATTTGCCCCAGCCAAGCTTGTGAACGTGACCGGTATGAAATACATCTGGGATCTCATCGATTATCAAATAATCGCTTTCTTCAGGAGCAAGGCGTGTCCGCTCACCGAATTGCGGAGCAATATGTCGTTTTTTCAATAGCTGATACATTGCTTTGTGTGGTTCATCATAACTTGCCTTTGCGGATGGAAGTTCGGCGATAACTTCATCAAGAGAAACACCGTGATACATCAGTATTTGAACATTCTCGATGGTGACAAGAGAGGGATTTCCAGAGATACGTGCATCGTGTGCTGACATGATTGAGCGAAGTTCATCATCAAATCCGGGTTGTGGCTCAGCAAGCCTGACAGCGTCGTGATTTCCGGGAATAAGGAGAATTTTAATGTCACCAGGAACAGACTTGAGATACTCAGCAAACGTCTCATACTGCTCATAAATATCAACAATATCAAGTTCATCATCTTGATCGGGGTACACTCCGACGCCTTCGACCATATCACCCGCAATCAACAGGTACTCGACAGCCTCGGCTTCATCTGTGTGAAGCCATGCAGCAAATCGCTCCCAGGCATCATCAACGAATTCCTGACTTCCAACGTGAATGTCAGAAATGAGTGCCGCTTGAACGTGTCTATCAGCAGTATTTGGTGTGTGATTGCGAGGAATATCAGGAAAATGAATATCATTTGCGAAGAGTATCTCTCCATCTCCTGAGAGGGTGCCTTCAATTGCAATACATTCATCAAACAATAATTCATTAACGATATCAGCGAATGACCGATCTTTCATCACAAGACAAGGGAACGTCCCTGTTGTATCTTCAAGTTCGACAATCCAATGACCATTTTTTGTCGATCGAATATCGTTAACTAACCCAACAATTGCTGTCTCCGCGTTACCAGACATCGAAGCAACAGCCTGCGTGGGTCGATGGTTAACGCGACCTCGAAGATGTGATGAGAGGCGTTCATACCGGTCTCGAAAGACTGATACAAAGTCATCATATGATCCAGTACCTGTGCTCTGTCCGGTAATATCGCCGATAATATCAAACGAGTTCGCAGGTGAGTCCGTCTGTGATGTTGATGAATGAACTCTCGTGAGTGACTGTGACACACCTGTGGTTTGGTTTGAAGATGAATCTAAATCGGGTGCTGGGTCAGTAGAAGCAGCAGACTGTCTCTTTGAGTTGGCTATATCCTGATTTTTATCAGTATCATCCGCTGGGGTCGAATTGACGACAGGACGGACATCAGCAGCGGTTATTCGAAGCGTATCATCCGGGATTAAATCAAGTACCTCTGTGAGTGCATTATCAGGATGGGTAGCACTCGCGAGAAGTGTCACAGCTTCGCGGTCTGCGTTATACCCATGCTGTGCAAGTGCGGAAACAATACGCGCCGGTAACTCCGAAGCCACGTCACCTCTGAGGAGACGGTATGACAAAAGCATATTGAACAGAAGTATTATCGCGATTTGTCAATATTATCATTATTAATCGCATCGTAACATCAAACGCGTTGTTAGCGAGTCGATAATCCCTCTAGTCGATTGAAATATCATATTTTTGATTAATCAGTCGCACGAACCGCCGCCCTATATCCTCGAACAATAGGGATAGAAACGAGAACAGGTTCAGCTTCGATACAAAATGACGTCAAATAAGATGCTACGTGAGACGGGTAACTCGCCGTATAATTCGAAGTCGTGTTCGTGTTCGTGTTCGTGGTATGGTCAAGACATCGTGGAATCACAACGGCGATCTTAAGATATGTGGTCGACTCATGCGAGGTTCAATACATAATAACCAGAACCTGTGAATATGGCGTGAGGAGCGCAAGGAAACCAGCCAGTATCGATGCTAGCACTGAGTTGATCGCTTACGAATGTAGAGTCAACATGAGTCGAAAGCACGAGTTATAAATCCACTCTTGAAGCGGTGGAATGAATTCAATGACTGAGAACCAAGCTACCAAACAGTGACAGGGTGACTCCCAAACAGATGAGAATAGCCACCACCACATATCGAGCCGCGACACACTGTTCCCATCATCGTGAATATGGGGCGGTAACGGCACCGCACTTCTCGAAAATATCGTAGACACGCTTCTCTGGTGCGCTTAGGATGTTGTCACCCATGCTTTCGATGGTAAGTCCTGAGCATTTCACCACCAGCAGAACAACGCTTGATGACAAAACCTACGACGACGTGCGAGAAGCGACAGATAGGTTCAATATGACACGGTAGGCTTGTCCAAGCCGCTCGCAGCAAGGTGCCGCTGAATCCTCTAAAAGCGTGATTGCATGCCGGAAGCAAGGCAGGAATATCAAAGCCGTGAATGACTTCACTGCACATCGTCTCAGACCACCGTCGCACCACGTTCGATGACAATTACGTGAGTCTTGCTACCACAGAGGGTCAGATCGAAGCCGACTGCGTACTGCCAAATAAAGACAACAACGCATCATACGGAATATCTGCTTTCCGACGAGCACGAGACAGCTGTGGCAGAGCTACACCGGAAGTACGGGGATGTAACTAACCCAAAACAAAAACGGAGTCTAAACGTCGGAACAGGCAACAACCACACACGGAACGGTGCTTGGCATTAACCTCGGTGTGAACATCCTCCCGTCATCTCAACTGTCACGTTCTGTACTGGCAACGAGTTCAATCATGGCGACGTGAGTATAAGAAGCGGTATGACGACCTCAAAGGGTTGGCACACGGTGAACACATAAGAATATGCAGTTTATCGATCGAAAAGGCGAAAATCAATTCAAAATGACGCTTCACTGGATAGCGGATAAGCTTGTTCTGGAGTCCCGCAGTCACAACTGCTCTGTGATTGTGTTTGGAGATTTGACAAACATCGGTGAACGTATCGGCGCGTCGTGGGAGCATAAATTGGCGTTCAATCGCCTGTCCAAGTCCGAGTCCGAGTTCGCTGAATATGAATCTGCAGAGCACGACACCGGCTAAAACAGGTTGACCCGGAGAACACGTCGCGTCGCTGTTCGACGTGCGGCTTCACCCACCTGACAACCGCGAGAAGCCTTCGACTGTCAGAAATGTGGCTACGAGAACTACGCCGACTCCAGCGCCGTAAAGAAGATCGGCTTTCGGTATCTTCGTTGCAACCAAACCGGGGGCGACGAAGCCGCACCCTCGGGCGTGTGCTTGAACAGCAGGACACGGTGAACGTGAACGATGAGATGAATCACCTGTCGAGGGTTCGATCAGAACGGGAGTCCACGTTGAAGCTGAATCCCACCGCTTTCGTGGTGATGAGCTCAATCGGAAATGAATCTGTCTCAGTCGGGACGCACAGTACCCTGTCTGCTCTCATCCTGCGATATCGTGTCGTGTGAAGTAATATCAATACCGGGGTGGTCGATGGTTTGATTATTATTCTTGTCTAAGACTACACTCGGTTGAGATTGAGAACGTTCGTTTGCCCGCTCTGTTTCGAATAACAACAAAACACACAGTTCCGGCAGCTAGGAGGCTGAGGGAAAGATAATGAAATCCACTGGATACGTGAATTCAATCCGGTCGATGCTCGGTTATGAGTGGAATACATTGCTTCAGAAGTTTCAAACGCGACGACAACGATTATTAATTGAATGACGGAGAAGGCCGGGGACGACGAATCACCGGAGCGGTGGGATACAGAACACGCTATCGGTATTGATGACTCCGGCATAGAAGACGATCAGACAGGGACAGGTGCAGATGCGGATGCGGATACGGAAACGAAAACAGAAACAGAAACAGAGACGAATCACAACAGAGGAGATAAAAATCCATACCATCGGACAGAAGCAGAGACAAAGCATACAAAATCCGGTTTTTTAATCCGAATCAGACGAGGTGCGGTTACAACACTTCGGGAAACAGTATATAGTATCGCTGTCGTAGTTGCTATCGGGCTTATTCTATTTGCAATCAGTGGAGTTTGGCCGCCAATGGTTGCGGTTGAGAGCGGCAGCATGGAGCCGGAGATGTCACGCGGTGATTTGATACTAGTGACTGAAACAACACGATTTACGCCGAGTTATGGACATGAGGGGACTGGTGTTGTCACAACTGAAGTAGGTCAGTCACGCGGGTATCAGACGTTTGGTGGGACCGGATCTGTGATTATTTACGACCCTCCACAGCGAGTAGGATCACCAATTATCCATCGAGCGCATTTCTATGTTGAGGAGGGTGAAAACTGGTATGAGGAGGCAAACTCAGCATATCTCACTGCAAGCGGATGTGATGAATTGCGGAACTGTCCAGCTCCGCATGCTGGATTTATTACAAAAGGTGATGCGAATGCGAGATACGACCAAGCGACAGGAATTGCTGGTCCGGTCAAATCGACGTGGATTCGTGGAGCAGCACGGTTTCGCATTCCATATCTTGGGTATGTTCGACTCCAATTAGCTGGAGCACTCATGACAAACCCAGTTACCAGATAAATGTCTCAAAAATAAATATAATAAAAGGTATCAGTTGTCAAATCGGGCTTGCACGAACGGTTGAGCGTTCTCAATATTTCCAAGTCGGGAGTCTGATAATAACACTGTCTCAGTTTCTTCAATCGGAACTGACAGCGAAATCTCCTTTGTCCGACCATATCGACCTTTCGAGACAACAATGGCATTGACAATCCCGAGCATATCGAGCTCTGAGATAAGGTCAGTGACGCGACGCTGTGTTAGTACATCGGTATCGAGTTCCTCACATAGTCGTTTATATATATTGAATACCTCGCCGGTGTTGATACTGCGTACCCCATTTTTTTCCAGAAGAATGATTGAATATAGAACGATTTTTGACTGTGTCGGGAGCGTTCGGACGACCTCAATAACCCGATCAAGTTCAATTTTATCCTGTGCTTGTCTGACGTGATCCTCCTCAACAGTGTTCGTTTGACTTCGCTCTGCGAGTTCACCAGCTGTTCGAAGTAAATCCAGAGCGCGGCGAGCATCACCATGTTCCTGAGCAGCAAAAGCAGCACACAATGGAATGACGTCATCCGTAAGCGCACTGTTTTTGAATGCAACATCCGCTCGATACTGGAGAATATCGCGAAGTTGATTTGCATCATATGGAGGAAAGACAATCTCTTCTTCACCAAGACTCGATTTGACACGGGGATCAAGAAAGTCGGTGAATTTTAGATCATTCGAGATACCAATAATTGAGATGCGTGAATTATCAAGCTCAGAGTTCATCCGTGAAAGGTTATAGAGCGTATCATCGCCAGATTTCTCAACGAGCTTGTCAACCTCATCAAGCATGATCACAGCAACACGCTCCTCATAATCAACAGCATCAAAGAACGTAGAATATACCCGATCGGTCGGCCATCCTGTCATCGGAACAGATTCCATCTCTTCACGATCAGCACGGAGTGATTTGATTCGCTCATCAAGATCGCGGGCTGAGTCAAATGGTGAGGCGATATCGCCGAGATTCAGATACTGATCCGCTGACTCATTTGGCATCTCATCTGAGACGGACCGAGAGTGAGATGTATTCGATGATTCCGGGACAGTATCATCATTGCCTGGATTCACTGTGTCCGCTGTTGACGACGAGGACTCAGAAAAATACTCATCGCTCGATTGGAGTGTTGTTAATTCGTCGATTCGTTCATCAATTCGGTTTTGATTTTTTTCGATGAACTTATTCGCAAGCTGGGCAAGAACACGATACTGTGTATCAGTTACTTCACAATTAATATATTCAACTTCGCATGCAACATCGTATTTTTGAGATGTCGACTCCAATTCCTGACTGACAAATTTAGCACTTGCAGTCTTTCCAGTCCCTGTTTTTCCATATATTAAGATATTCGAGGGTGTATCACCGCGCAGAGCTGAGACAAGGATCGTCGCCATTTGATTGATCTGCTCACTTCGGTGTGGGAGCTTTCGGGGCGTGTACGACGGTCTAAGTACCTCTTTATTTTCAAAGATTGGCTCACCAGAAAGTAAGTTATCAAATAGTCCCTGTTCCTGTTCAGCCTCGGACTGATCTATATCACCGTCTGATACCTTGTTGGTGTGGTCCTTGATATTCGGTTTATTATCAGTGTTGGGATTATTATTCTTCATTCATACTTTTGATAAAAGCTGATCAGCTGCTCTTGTGGATGATATTGACGGTGATACTGACTGATTCTTTCTTGTATCATCATGAGATGATTTGAGAGTCTCACGCAAATAATTATAATGTCTGTGAATATTATACATGGAGTAATTCCCCTCCCACCAGCTTCGATCCCCTTAGTTTCAGGTGGAGATTGCAATGGCAGCATCCGAATGTGACAGTTTCAGATACTAGACCGGTTAATTTGTCAACTTAACTAATCAGATCGATATCCAATTGATGCAATGGAAATAGATGGGTGCACGATACAAAAGTCTACCTCTTATACTGACAGATAAGCTAATATTCGTCACCGTGGTCAGCATAGTCTGTGGTGAGTATCATTATATATCTAGCAGTCATCTAACCGCCCGCTGAACGTGAGCCTGGGATCGTTCGAACAGTAGCCATTGCCTATCATATACTATACCGTGATACGCGGCGTCATTATGGAAGAGACGAACTCATACTCCGTCGTTCAAAACAGGGAGACAACCGATGGTCGACAACTTACCCAGGTATGCTCAGTGGCACTGCTAAATGATATACTCAGTCAATGTCTTTTGTCTGCAATCTTGTGCGTATCGCATGTTGTAAATTACGAGTGGCGATGAACGCAGATATAAGCGGTTCGGTAACGCAGATAAATACCTCAGAGTCTTTTATTGGAGAAGATATGCAATGGTCGTTTGGTAGGACCGGTAGCCTCCTGTTTAATTATAATTCTATGTCGCTCCGCACAGAAAAGTATGCGTTGTGAGCCGTAGTATCTCAGTGTCAAGTAGTCCTCATCAGTACGCGGGGAGAATGTCAAGACCCGTAACAACGATTGTATCTTCTCGGTGGTGGTGTCATCTCCCGTTTGATGTATCCCAGGGACCCCCCCACCCCTTTGTTTCAACTGGAACAGTCATTACAAGGGGTGGGGGGACTAGCGGTAGCTATATTATAAGAAAACTTTATATAATATAGTATATAATAGTACCCATACTGAGTGGAAACAGCTTAATTGTATTCTATACGCCATACAATTAAGCGTGAAACAGTTAGAAAGATATCATAAAATCCACACCGACTGGTGACTCCCTACGTCTTCTCACGTCTCCACCTGAAACAAAGGGGTGGGGGGGACAAATGAAATACCGCAGAGTGTTGATATTGTCACGTTTACTAGAATTCAGTATTAACTTATTGTTAATTTGATTACTATATTCGAAATCGAAGCGGAGCGCACACACGGACATTCCAACTGAAACTGAAGCTGAAACTGAACGGAAACGAGCGTGGTTTCGGAAAGAAACAGTGATCATAGCACCAACGACTATTAATTATGAGATCACTTACTCTGTCTGTCATATCAGTAACGTAACTATTGTATCCCGAATACGCGTCGACATGATATGCTACTACATCAAATGTCACATTCTCTGTTGATGTCTGACGCAGTTTTAAGTAACCACAACAACGTGATATCGCCATACGCCACTTCGGGACAGCTGGTACCACATAAGCGGCGTGGGAGGACAGGATGGGATTGATTACAAATTTACGTGAAAGTATTGCACGGGTCGTTGACCGGCTCTTCTCGGACTCAGACCCAAAACGGATTGGTATTTATGGACCACCGAATGCCGGAAAAACGACACTCGCGAATCGTATTGCCCGCGACTGGACTGGTGACGCAGTGGGTCCTGAGAGTCAAATCCCACATGAGACCCGTCGCGCACGACGAAAAGAAAACGTTGAGATCAGCAGAGATGGCAAAACAGTCAATATTGATATTGTTGATACACCTGGTGTCACGACAAAAGTCGATTATAAGGAGTTTCTTGAACACGACATGGAGAAAGACAACGCTGTCCGGCGCTCCCGAGAAGCAACAGAAGGAGTTGCCGAGGCGATGCACTGGCTCCGTGAAGATGTTGATGGCGTGATATACGTTCTCGATAGCACAGAGGATCCATTCACGCAGGTGAATACAATGCTTATCGGGATTATCGAAAGTCAAGATCTCCCGGTTCTTATTTTCGCGAATAAGACCGATCTCACAGCGTCAAATGTTCAGCAAATATCGAATGCGTTCCCGCAACATGAGACCGTGCCACTATCAGCACTTGAAGGAACAAACATGGATGAGGTATACGGTAAAATCGCGGAGTACTTTGGGTGAATGCAATGCCAGAAGTGACACCTGATGAAACCGAAGAACCACCCACCGATGGCGTCCAAATTGACATGATTAGCAGTTCACGGATGGAAAACCTCGCGAGCATGGAGAAAATTCGGTTGATTCTTGATGGTGTTCGTGAGGGGAATATCGTGATTCTCGAAGAAGGACTCTCTCCTGATGAGGAGTCTCGCCTGATTGAGGTGACGATGACCGAAATTAGCCCTGATGAATTCAATGGGATTGAAATCGAGACATACCCACAGTCGACGGCGAATAAAACCGGTCTTTTTGGACGATTGATTGGAGGCGAATCTCCGCAGAAACTTACGGTCATTGGACCAGCAGATCAAATCGAGACGCTTCATAAGGATGAAAATCTCATTAGCGCGTTTATTTCACATGAGTAAGACGCTTAACACGAAATAAATACAATCGCACATCACAGCATTCAATCCCACACGACATCACACCAACAATTCCAATACAGACACCGGTAATATAAATGCCACACGAATGTACAAACTGCGGTCGCGTATTCCCTGATGGATCTAAAAAGATGCTCTCTGGATGTCCAAACTGCGGCGGAAATAAATTCCAGTTTCGTCCGTCATCACAGGAAGCCAGATCAAAACCACAATCTGGACGAGAGCAGCCTGACTCCCACTCACAATCGCAGTCAGAGACACGCCCGATGGCGGATACGCATACACAAACCACCAGTACCAGTACCGATACTCAACAGTCATCATCCAATACTGACCCGGTCCCAAAACCAGACACAACAGAATACAACAGCGTGGGCGCGGACACTGCGGCAAATCCAGAGTATGAGCACGAGCGTGCGAATACGTCTGCGGGCAAAGATCACGCTCACCAATTGGAGACAGACTCTCATTTTGATCCATGGTCACACACTGACAGGGCTGAGAGCAGGAAAGAAAGTGAACGCGTTGACTCTGCCGATACCCGTCATGAAATCAGTGAAGATGCAGAAAAGAAACGAGTTGAGGATTCAGCAGAGTCTACTCCTCATGTTAGTTCAGATGAAACTAATCGCTCCTCACTGGACACCGCGAATTCGACAGAGGACTCCACATTCGATCATCTATCTGAAGAACATACTGAGGACAACGCACAGGCAAGTGCACGAGGAGATATTGTCTCGCCCGAGGAACTTGCAGCTGTAGGATCATCATCAGACGCCGAGTATTACACACAGCAGGAAAGTTCATCACCACCGGAGCAATCTGACTCATCGTTGAAAAACGCCTCTCAGACGTCTGGAGATAATCCTCAGCAGTCCTCTGGATCACCTGAAGAGGATGGTCCAGATCTAGGCGATCTTCGAACTGAGCTAAATCAGCAATTCGAGAGCATCCGTATTGTCGCACCAGGACAGTACGAACTTAATCTGATGGAATTGTATGATCGCTCAGAGTATATTATTTCATTACAGGAAGATGGGCGGTACGTCATTGAGGTACCTAATGCCGGTGATGGACTATCAGATAATATTGAGTAATCCACTTTCTGAATGACTTCGGCAGTATCCTATCTATTCATATGCGCACAACTATACAGCTATACCTCGACAAGTGATACTGAAGCATTTAAGAATAGTGACTGAGTCCAAGTGAGCATGAGTCGCGCAACCAAGATTGTTCTTGGAACGATTGGCATATCAGCCGCTCTGACGATATTATTGATATTCATTATCGCGTTTGGCTAGCCAGCTGTTGGTGATGTGATTTTTTGACTTTGGGGTGTGAGTGAATCGGCTCGGAATCACAGTCAACCTCTGAGACTTCCCGTTTCGATGATGTGGCTCGTTAACATACGCTGGAAGTCAGTGATATCCGTCGCGGTCACAGTCTCCACGGGCATTGATTCGAGCCATCCCAGACTTTAGTTCGTTTCAAGATTATAATGATAATGAGCAGGTGTATTCCCTTTCTGATTCAGATGGATTTCACTATCCCGACATCACATGACGCACACTCTTTCGTCGTTCCCCGTGCTTCGGTTCGGTTGAGGTGATAGCCGTCCGACTCAGCGTTATATTCGAGGAATGTGATGAATTGTCACCACGCCACATCCTGCTTAGGCTGAGCGTTTCCATCGCATTGAAGTATATACTCTGGAGGATTAGCCTTTCTACAAATCCCATTGTATTCCGTGACAACCAATGTGTTATATTATGCCGGTGTCTCACCATTTCCCGACGAATGCCACGTCTGATCTTGTTGAATCTGTCTTAGTGTTTCTCACAGTTGTTCAACGAAAAAAAGCGTTAGTTTTCTTGAGCAGCTTTTCGCACTGTAAGTTTCGTTATGCAAGTTTAAATCGGGACGCGCACACAGGAATTTCCAACTAAACTGAAACGAGTGTAGTTTCGGAAAGAGTACTCAGAGTGCCAATTTCTGCTGTGCCGCTCATCCACAAGTTTCAGTTAGCTCCACCGTTTTCGAGGTGGAGTTCGCCTCCTCAGTGAGTGAGTTCGTGTATGAGACGAGCGAAGTAAGGAGAGAGTAGTTGATTTACTCATATGTTTGACTGTACTCTTAATGACTTATCGACAATCCGGACGCTGAAGACCCTACACCACAAATGCGAGATATGTTCGATCATCGCGAGCTCTCATCCCCCGTTGCCGCAATCAAGGATACTCACGCTCCCGACGCTATCGTTCTTGATGTCGAGTCAGATTTTGAGACGATTCCACCAGCAATCGCAGAGGGACTTGGCGTATTCGTTGAGAAAGTCGTCCCTACCAGTTACTCGACGGAGTGGCTTCCATCAGATGCCCCATCGCCACTCACACAGTATGCTGGATCAGAGTTTACAATTGGTATGCCTGGTGATGGGACTGTCACATGGACCCGTCAGACAACCCCTCCAACAGTCTTAATCAAGCGACGGGCAGCAGGAACACCAACTCAATTTCTCGAATTCCTCATTGCAGAGGCAATTGTTCAGATCAATACTGGTGTTCCTGAGCATTTCCTCCCGTTCTTTGAATCAGCGTACGCTGAGTTAGATTCAGCCGTTCCGCTCGGACCTGCGGAGGTGTACCAAGTTGCGGCTGCGTTATATGATGCATGGGTTGGTCTGCAGACACAATCGACGTTCAACTCCTGGGAGGAAACGCATTCAGAGCTATACGAGGCGTGGGATGATGCGGGCAATCGACTCGATGATCGACTGCAAGAACTTCCAGGTGCCGTTGCTCGGGGTGAAACAGGCTTTGCTGATGCGACTGAGTATGCGTGTTCAGCAGTGAAACACGATCTTGAACTCCCAACGCCATTTACCGCGCTGGACACACAGGCATTTCTTGAGTATGACGCTGAATACGCCGTGCGATGGGCACGAAAGACGTTTGAGAAACTTGATGAGACTGAGACCCCGAATTAAGTTATCGGATGAACAGGCGTCATATCTCGTGTTTGAGCGCAGGAAAGAGATCAGACATCATTGAATCAGAAATCAACAGTAACATTCCTGTTGACACCAAGTTCGACAACAGCATCAAATCTATCACGGAAACGTTCAATTGTTGTTGTCTCATGAACCTCCTTCGAGAGATGAAAAAGCCCGACCGCGTCGTTTTCAACAAGTAATTTGAGTAACTTATCTGTCGCCTCATACGCGCCATCAACATCAGCGTAGTACGCCAATTCAGTTACCGAATCAAGACTCACTCGACACTTCCCATCATGTGTGCTCAAGAATTTATCTGTCCGATCAACGATTCCATCAAGATCATCAGGTGCTGAAACATAATGGACACGATCTGACTCTCGCCGCGAGTACCCTCGCTCAACTGAGAGCGCATCAAGAATAACGGCTCGCGACTCATCAACATCATAGTATTCGAGTTTTTGATCAACTTCTCGGGCTGTCGTCCGTGTCGAGATAACAAGAAAGTGGTCAGTATCTGTTTTTAGAAAGTCTGTATCAATTCGATCTGTTTCACCGATGCTCGGATGTAATAATAATACTCCAGTTCCAGCAGGAATTGATTCTGGTGCATTCTCGATAGCGAGACCATACTCCATATCTGTAGCATTGAGTCTGCTGACTTAATTTCACTGGAGTCATCTTCCGGATACTGCTGTTATACAGAACCAAGGAGGATCCCTGCGCCTTTGGGCGCAGGATGAATCCGACAACTCGGAGTCAATCGACGCTACGAGAGCCACTCTGAGGCTTGACAATCCGTCACTGAAACTGACAGGCGGTTCTATGTGTAGGGAGGAATCAGGCTGGGAACGGAGCGGTTCCCGCCAGTCCGGCGATGGCGGCCTGTCGGCCCCAAGTAATGAGACGATAATCGGACCCACTCAGGTGAACGGTCGGTTCCTCTCAGTATTATGAATCGATGCAGATGCAGATGCAGATGCAGTGCCCGACTGCTTGAAACCAGCACAGAAAGTAACTCCAACTCTCTCGAAGTCTGCCGGACTTCCCAAGGCAAAAACAACGTTGGGAGTCCGAACACGACGGACGAGAGGAGTCCCGGGGACGGGAACTGGAGCTGGGGCTGAGGCTGAGGCTGAGTGATGTGGCACTCTCGGCACCAGCAGTCCCATTTCACTCGACTCGCCACAGTCGTGAACCCCACACGGATTCTCACCGTGCCGGGGTCCGGTGGAACTGCAAACCTGCAATCTCCACCGCTCATGCTCACGTTCACGCTCAGGATTCCTTCGCGTGAACGCGGAGGAGAATATCCAATATTATACATTATTACCTCATGTGCTAATCAGCGGATATTGATTATAGTTCATTCTAAAAGTCGATACCGTGGAAGCATTTCCAAATCGACACCACCTTACAGAAATGGGAGTATATACCACTAATGAGCGTCCGACAAGAGTTCGATCAATGGGCGAATACAGGGAGAGACCGTGGAATGGAACAGCGACATTGGCATACAGCAAAATATGCATTATCACGCATGCCTGTTGAGAATGGAGACGTTATTCTTGATCTCGGGACAGGATCTGGATATGCCCTACGTGCTCTTCGAGAAACACAGGATATCGGGATGAGTGTTGGTCTTGATGGAAGTCCAGAAATGGTGCAGAATGCACGAGAATATACGGATGATTCCCTGTTATCCTTCACTAATGGTGATTTTCACCACCTTCCATTCGCTGATGGAGCTATTGATCATATCTGGAGTATGGAAGCTTTCTATTATTCACAGGATCCGATTCAGGTACTTACTGAAATTCGACGGGTACTCCGGAGTGGTGGCACATTTTTTTGTGCGGTCAATTTCTTTGACGAATCACAGCACACACATAGCTGGCAGGATAAAATCAGCGTCGATATGCAACTGTGGGATCAAATGCAGTATCGGGAAAAGTTTCGTGAAGCTGGGTTGCACATCGCCGAACAGGACACAATACCCGATGAGGAAATTGAGATACCGCCAGCTGATGATTTCCCAATAGAAAATTGGGAGACTCGTGAGGCGATGATCGACCGCTATCGAACGTGGGGGACGCTCCTGACAGTGGGTGTCGCTCCATAAATTGCCTCACGCTCATCTGGTCTGGATCAAACCCGGGAGTATCCTTCTATACTGCTTTTGAGGTCCGACTGAAGTCATAACGGCCGGTGGTAATATAACCGGCATCCCTCCCCGACACCACACTCATTTCACCGAGAATGCCTGCATGCGCGTTCCGCTTCGAGCCTGAGTAAAAAATCAAATTACTAATAATTGATGACTACTCATTTCGTGACTCCGCCACCCGAAACACCACTGCGTTGATTTAAGATACTGCTGGCGCGAATATACTCAGGTTGTGTCGGCTGTTTCGAGTGTCCCATCGCGAGCCCGCCATTCGGTGAGACTTCCTTCATAAAAGTCAATATCTGTATACCCAAGCGAACGCAAAACAATGTATGTATGACTAATCCGACGAGCTGTATTACAATATAACACAACGTGAGTTTCAGGTGTTATCCCAGCGGAGTCAAATATAGCCTTTCGTTCGCTTGGGGGTTTCAACCCTCGTGTCTCATCATCAACAACTGCCCGCCAGTCGAGATTGATTGCACCAGGAAGGTGACCCGCTGCGTACTCTGAGGGGTCACGAGTATCAACTAACACAGCCATTGGATCATCAACTGCAGCCTGCACCGTCTCATATCCGACGAGTGGCGAGGATGTAACATCTGATTGAGCGGTCGTCTTGTATGTGGACGAATCCGTGGTAGTGGTATCAGCATCTGTCCCAGATACCGTATTATACTCCTGATTCCACGCACTGTAATCCCCGTTGAGCAGATGAAGCCGTTCGGGTGGATGTCCATATACCTCTGCTGTGAGAAGAAATCGGGCAGCAAAAACACCATGTGTGTCGTCATATGCGACAATATTGTCAGTCTCGGCGATTCCAGCTGCCGTCAGGAGCCTCTCCCAATTTGCACGCTCAGGAAGCATTCCCGTCTTCCCTGTTTCACTCCGAAACGAGTCAAACGGGATATTTACTGCCTCTGGAATGTGCCCAATCTCTTCGAACTCCCACGTATCTCGGACATCAACAATTGAGAGTTGATCTGGGTCAATATCGACATCAGTAGTTATACTATCCTGCGATTCGCTGATATCAGCACGCTGTGAGCCGGTCACTGATCCTGTATCTAATTTTTCAGTTAGTGTAGCAATCTGTTTGGCGAGCCACGGTATATCAACGACGGCTCTCGGTTCCATACCCAAACACACCGCCTGAGACTATTGAACGTGCTCAATTTAATTTTCATGACTCATATTGTCCCCATCTCGTCAGAGAAACAAGAATATGTTGCTGGTAGTTGCTGGCACTTTCCTCTCGGGGTTCCCCATCAACCCATGTATATATCTCTTCGAGCTATTATCCAGCAAAAAACACCGGTTAACCGGAGGATTGGCAGGACACGCCGTCGTTGTGGGAGTTAAACCAGTCCAGTCCATACACATAGATGTAATGACAACTGATGGTTACGCAAAAGACGTGTTAGTATCGCCTGAATTCGTCACAGACAGGCTCGATGAGTTCCAGAGCGATGATCCTGAGTATCGCCTTGTTGAGGTCGACGTTGATACCGAGGCGTATGATGAAGCACATGCCCCTGGTGCAATTGGATTTAATTGGGAAACCCAACTCCAAGACCCAACCACTCGCGATATCCTTGATAAGGAAGACTTTGAGACACTTCTTGGAGACCACGGGATTTCAGAGGACTCGACAGTCGTCATTTATGGGGATAACTCCAACTGGTTCGCCTCGTATACATATTGGCAATTCAAATACTATGGTCACGACGATGTTCGATTACTGAATGGTGCACGTGATTACTGGCTTGAAAACGACTATCCAGTAACCGATGAAGTCCCAGAGTATCCTGCTGTTGAGTATGAGGCTCGAGGTCCGTTCGAGTCAATTCGTGCGTATCGAGATGACGTTGATCATGCCATCGATCAGGATCTTCCACTTGTTGATGTTCGATCACCAGAGGAGTTCTCCGGTGAGATTCTCGCACCACCTGGATTAAACGAGACCGCACAGCGTGGTGGTCACATCCCAGGCGCATCGAATATCTCTTGGGCTGATACGGTCAACGACGATGGAACATTCAAATCTGCGGAGGAACTCGAATCAATCTATGCAGATTATGACATTGATGGCTCAGAAACAACTGTTGCATACTGTCGGATTGGTGAACGATCCTCAATCGCTTGGTTCGCGCTTCATGAGCTTCTTGGCTATGATGAAGTCGTAAACTATGACGGCTCTTGGACAGAGTGGGGCAATCTTGTTGGCGCACCGATCGAGACTGGGAAAGCAGATTAGCTCAATCGTCCACTTACTGGGCTCTTTTTAGACGATCAGAATTTCTGCACGAATAATACGGTCATCTGAACGAGGATCTCTTTATTTCACTATTATAATAGTATCTGCATCATTCGTGAATTCTCATGAAGCAATGACGACCATCCCAACCAATAGCTCAGCAACTGATGCTGTCACAAAGGCTTCGATAAATGCTGCGAGAATGAAAAACGGTATCAATCCGAGTAGGATCTGATATGCGCGATAGATTCTATCTGCCCCGGATTCGGTGGTAACATTCCCACGAATTGCACGTATCAACACGCCTCCGAGCCATAATCCAACGCCCCCACCAATAATAATCGCTGGAATCTCAATAATACCGTGTGGAGCAACAGATGCAATAAATATCTCCTGTGGAATCGCCCCTCCGACAGCACCGATAATGAGCCCATTAAAAACAACTCCGACAATAGCAGGCACACCAACTGCGATACCACCATAGCTCACTCCAGCAGCGACAAGCCAATTGTTCACTGCGAGATTAACGAATACTCCGACTGGAAACGTCCCAAATCCAGCACCAATGTTATCGATCGAAATTGTTGTTGGGATATTAATCGTTTTCTGCCATCCAATAACTCCTCCGATGAGAAGACAGGCAGCTGATCCCATATTTGCGAGTGGATGTTCTTGAATAAATCTTATAACTGCCCGGACACTCGATATAATTGTTTTTCGCGTCCATGTCCGCGTCCGTGTCCAAAGATGTCCTTGTTGTAGTGACGTCGGCGGTTTCTCTGTCAGTGTCTGCTGTGTGTATGCTGACGTTTTGAATCCATCAATAATCGCTGGAGCAATAATCAATGTGATGAGACTTATTACTCGACCAGCGCCACCGAGTGCGGCAATCCTGCCAACTATTATACTCAGAATAATTACTCCGGTAGCAATCGCGACATATCCGGCGAGAAGACGTGGGCGATGTATTGGGAGCCGTGCACTCTGACGCACACCTGCAATGCCACCATGCTCATCAATGACGACAGCTTGCTCAACGAACGCGAATAACACCCATATGACAATCATTCCGACAACACCAACCAATCCAAAGACGACAGTAATAAGCGTACTAACTGCTTCAGCTGCCGCCCCATTTGCCGTTATCACAGATCCAATACCAACTCTTATGACCGCAAGCAGTCCAAGAATACCAATAATACTCACAGCAAATAACAATCGAGCAACTAACATTGCACGCCAGTGTTGCTGTGCGCTTTTCAGCCCGGATTCAATCCCGTTATTATCATTCAACACCCCAATAATTGCTCCGATCGTTAATCCTGCATTAATCGCTGAAGATGCCACGAGCACCCCAAGAGCGAGTATGACACCACTCGCTATGATCAGACCAATCGTTGGTGTAATAATTGAGTTAAGCGTCTCTCTTACTGCTTGTGTGACTATCATTGGGTCACCTCCGGCTGCATTCCCCTCGCGTGCTTGAGTGATTGTATCGATGAGAGTCCCAAGTTGTCCATTCTGGTCGATAATCCAGACGGTGAGCATCCCAGCGACAATAACCGGTGTGCGGGCAATTCCATACAGACCAGTTGCGAGTAAATACACTGGCAATATCGACGATGACCGCGCTGTCAAGAGCCGCACACCAGCACGAAGCGGATGAATCACAGACACAGCTGAATTATACTATCTACCAATTCGAGACTTTCGGAAATGCTAATCTGCAGTGTATCAATGAATCACCTTCCCACCCTACTGAGCCACTGATGCTGACTTTCCTGCGTGTGGAGTTTCCAGGAAATTTTTCCGTTGGATCTGACTAAACTGGAAGTCAGAAGGAATTATACAATATCAAGCAGAATACCTGCGGGTGCAACCGCAGGATGAATCCGACAATTCTGAACTCGTCCACGCAGTGATAGCCGATTGGAGATTCTATTATCCGTTGTTACAGTGACAGACAACCCTCCCGATAGGGAGAAATGAGACAGGAATCGGAACCACTCAGGTGAACAGTCAGTTCCTATACTGAACCGATGCCGATGCAGATGCTGTGCCCGACTGCCGGACTCCCCACAGGAAGTAACTCCAACTCTCTCGAAGTCTGCCGGACTCTCCGAGGCATAACCAACCCTAGGAGTTCTACCATGACGGAGGAGAGGAGTCCCGGGGGCAGGGGCAGTGGCTGAAATATGGTGCTTTCGGAACCAGCAGTCCCACTTCACTTTCCCCGCCACAGTCCGCGAACCCCGCGCGGATTCTCGCCGCACTGGGGTTCGGTAGGGCTGGAAACCTGCAATCTCCACCGCTCCCGCTCCCCACACTCAGGATTCCTCCGCGTTCACGCGGAGGAGGATGTCAATCACTATGTGTTGTCGAATGTCTTGGACCTGCTTTCGATTATTTTCACGTTTCGTTCAGGATATGTATGGGATTAAGCTTCATTGTTTGGAATATGCTAGTAAAGAAGATTGTTGTCAAGTTCCGATTTCTTAGATCATTAGATCAGGATGCTTCTCGGTGAGACGATATAATCCGTGTTCGTCCATGCTGTCTGGTTTGAGATTGTTGTCATAATCGGGCGTATCTACAGATAGCATGGCGAGTGCCCCGGGACTTTGATGATGATCATGATCATGATGCTGATGCTGATGTGACCCAAGGGACTTGACTACTATCACTATCATCCCTGCTTATTTATTACAGATCATTCGGTGTAATTCTGACAGGCGGTTCAAGATCAACAGGGCTTCGAGGTGACCTCAAGGCGGTTTATCCGATAGGTCGTTCTCTTTGAGAGTAATCATAGCCACTCTCAGGACTGATAGACACTTTCCCATAGCAACGATGGGTACAAACAGTCGCATCTCAAATAGCTGTCTATATGATGGACGCCTCAGACCTTGCAGCGACACTTCGAGATGACCACGAAACTGCATTCTCTCGACTTGGATCCTCAAAAGCGATGTATGCGATAACTAACGGCGAGATGGACGGTGCAGTCGTTCGCGCTGCAGCAGCGATCAATGCAGATGCAGTTTCAGTGGTGACTGACGGATGGACGACATATGATACTTCAAATAATGATATTCATGTGGATGAAATCGATAACACAGACCCAGATGCAGTGTTTGCTGCTATCGCGAGTGGTGCGAGTGAACGTGCTGTTACACTCAACCCTGATGCATCACAGACAGAGTCAGTCAATCGACCCCATTTGTATGATGTGTTAGCATCAATGGAGACAACGCCTTCTCGACTTGGTGGGCTTCTGGCACGTTCGCTTGTTACTATTGAGCAAGTCAGTCAAATGATTGGATTCTTCGTTGGTAATGCCGACCCAAAAACGGCTGGCGAGTTTCGTGATCTCAAGGATATGATTGAATCCGATCATGACCGTGTAATCACAGCACTCGATTCGACTTGTGAGAGTGCTGCTGCATGGGAGCATGCACAAAGCAGCGCCGACGCAGTTATTGAGGCAGCATATGACGAATATGTTGATTCACTTAATCAGATGGGAATCAAACCGAAGAATGTCTGTTGACATCGATATCAGTATTACTATCGGTGTCTAAAATACGCTGTGTCGCCGCTTACTCCCCTAATGCACCGTTCACGACTTCATCATTTTGTGTTTCGAGGACGTATCGCGCCATCTTCGGGATAATTACAGATCACCCGAACCAGACCCATCATGAATTGCTGCAAGGTCGGATTTGGCTTGCTGAAGATAGCTGTTCACATCTGCTGGGATGTCATCCGTCTCTTCAACAGTTTGTATGACAGCGCGAAGATCATCTAACTGTTCAGTAATTTGACCCTGAGTTGCTTGATGACTCCGTGCTGCTAGTTCAGCGACATTGTTTGATTGCTCGTATAATGTTCGTTGGAGAGTTCCATCTGCAATCTCGCTCGCCACACGAAGGTTTTCACTCGCACTTTGTAATCGTTCCTGATTCATAGAAGATACTGGAATTTACGTATTACACCCCAAAGTATTTTATACTATCACTTTAGTCAAACTTCGAGTTTTCTAACGTCCGGTACAAGCGTGATCGGATAGGGTCACACACTGAGAGAGTCTAATTTATTCTACTACTGTCTGCACTGCACTGCAGTGACCAACTCGCTCAAGTATGTTGACCCGCAAATAATCACCAATGAGCAATACCTCCGAGTCGGGGTCGGGACCGCTCTCACCTGATCGACCGGCGGTTGATCGTGATTTCTGTGTTGACGCTCCTTTTGACCCAGCAGGCGATCAGCCGGATGCAATTGATGCGCTTGCGTCAGGATTCGACGCTGGGATGACTGAGCAAACATTATTGGGTGTTACTGGATCCGGAAAAACAAACACCGTCTCTTGGGTCGTCGAACAACTCCAGCAGCCAACACTTATTATCGCACATAATAAGACGCTAGCGGCACAATTATACGAAGAGTTTCGCGAACTCTTCCCGGATAACGCAGTAGAGTATTTTGTCTCGTACTATGATTATTATCAACCAGAGGCATATGTCGAACAGACGGATACTTACATTGATAAAGACCTCTCAATAAACGAAGAAATTGACCGACTTCGTCACTCAGCAACCCGGTCGCTTCTCACGCGTGATGATGTTATTGTCGTTGCCTCAGTTTCTGCTATTTATGGACTTGGTGACCCAGCGAACTACACCGATATGTCCCTCAGGTTTGAGGTCGGTAATCAGATTAATCGAGATGAGCTTCTTGCACAACTTGTTGATCTAAATTATGAGCGCAACGACGTTGACTTCCAACAGGGGACCTTTCGCGTTCGTGGTGATACCGTCGAGGTATATCCAATGTACGGTCGCTATGCTGTCCGGATTGAATTCTGGGGCGATGAGATTGACCGACTGTCAAAGCTTGACCCACTCACTGGTAATGTGGTCTCTGAGGAGCCAGCAGTGCTTGTTCATCCTGCAGAACATTACTCAATTCCTGAGGAGAAACTGGAATCGGCTATCGATGAGATTGAAGCACTGATGAATGATCGAATCCAGTACTTTGAGCGTCAGGGTGATCTCGTCGCAGCACAGCGAATCGAGGAGCGAACGACATTTGATATCGAGATGCTCCGGGAAACGGGATACTGCTCAGGCATCGAGAATTACTCAGTGCACATGTCGAGTCGGGACTCAGGTGATCCACCGCATACACTCTTAGATTATTTTCCTGATGAGTTTCTGACTGTCGTTGATGAATCTCATCAGACGCTGCCCCAGATTCGAGGACAATTTGCAGGAGATAAATCCCGCAAGGATTCCCTTGTGAAAAATGGATTTCGTCTCCCAACAGCATATGATAATCGTCCGCTCACCTTTGAAGAGTTTCAGGAAAAAACCGGAACGCGACTCTATGTCTCAGCAACGCCTGGCACATACGAGCGTGAACACTCTGAGCAAATCGTCGAACAAATTGTCCGACCAACACATCTGATTGATCCTGCAATTGAGATAGCAGATGCGACTGGGCAGGTTGATGACCTACTTAATCGGATCAACAACCGTGTTGAGCGTGATGAGCGAGTTCTCGTCACAACACTTACAAAACGAATGGCAGAGGAGTTGACTGAATTCCTCGAAGAAGCCGGTGTTAATGTGGCGTATATGCACGATGAAACCGATACACTTGAACGTCATGAGCTGATTCGTGATCTGCGACTTGGCGCGATTGATGTTCTTGTTGGAATTAATCTTCTTCGTGAGGGACTCGACATCCCGGAAGTATCACTTGTTGCTATTCTTGATGCCGATCAGGAAGGATTCCTTCGGTCGGAAACCACACTCGTTCAGACAATGGGTCGTGCAGCGCGCAATGTCGAAGGAGAGGTAATCCTCTATGCAGATGAAATCACAGACTCAATGTCAGCAGCAATCGATGAGACTCGTCGACGCCGCCAGATCCAGCGTCAATATAATGAAGAACACGGATACAGCCCAGAAACCATTGACAAAGCAATCGGCGAGACAAATCTCCCGGGGAGTGATGGTGATTCCATGACGACAACGACTGAGACCCCGACCGATAAACAGGAAGCGCGAGAACAGATTGAGACACTTGAAGAACGAATGGAATCAGCAGTCTCAAAGCTTGAATTCGAACTCGCCGCTGATATTCGAGATCAGATCCGTGACCTCAGGCGTGAGTTTGGATTAGAGGAGAATGAGTCTGTCGATGGACCCAACGATAATGGGGTCAATCCTGGTCGAGACCCACTCGCGTCACCATCATCTGACAAGACTGATTGATAGATATTCATAGCCTTTTATATTCACAATCTGAGTTTCGTATTACTGATCACAGCGTCGTCGCAAACGTAAAAATGTCTGTTCAGACCCTGTTCACGGCTATCTGATTAAATTCTTCTGCGGGTATGAAGGCTTATTTTTACTGATTGTGATAATATACTATGCCACGACATTACTTATTATCTGTCCGAGTCAACAAATCTCGGCAGCACGACACGAACAGGAGAGTAATGTAAGATGTCACAAGCTGTTATTCCCTCTGTAATATCCATCGTCTCAAACCATTACTCCCGGAGAAAATTCTTATTTTGTCAGTTAATGATTAATGCGGGGTTACATCTCCTCGTGTCATCATTTGAGTTATGCTCACTGATATCCACCGACCGTGACAGGACGACTAACTCCGTGACACGTGGACACAGCCTCAGAGCGAAGAATCCTTTTCGGTGAACGAATACATTATATTTAGTTTATATCCATGAGTTCTGTCTCATACAGTCGGATTCAGAAGTCGTTCCTCCGATACCAGCACATATTCGTCCTGATTGCACCTATTGGGTTTATTACGACGGTGTTACTCATTGCCCCCACACCGACTAGCGTGGGCATCGAGTATTGGCTTCAATACTGGTGGCTCTTCCCAGCGTTCCTTCTTGGCGCGACAATGGTCAATACTGTCGGGATTAGCGGATCTGCGGTATTTGTTCCATTTTTAATCTTTATCTTCCCACTCTTCGCTCAGCCACTTGAGCCTGAAACGCTTGTCAAGGTCGGATTGATTAGTGAAGCCTTCGGGCTTTCGAGCTCGGCTGTTGCATTTATTCAACATGGGCTTGTTGATCGTCGACTGGCAGTTACGCTCGTTGCTGGGGCAGTTCCATTCGTTATCGGCGGTGCACTCTTGTCCTTCATTATCCCAGAGCCGTTGTTCCATGGTCTCCTTGCGGTTGCATTGCTTGCTGCTTCATATCTTTTATTCCAGACTGATCTTGATCACGAACATGAGGATGAAACATCGGATGAGGACATTGATACCGAAACAAGCAGAGATCGCGCGGCGTCTGATGGTGGTATCTCAGCACTCCCAGATGATAATGATAAACTTGGACCTGCTGGCGTCAACACGGATGAAAACGGACAGGTAACACGCGTTGATCGTCAAGGCGATGAGTATCAATATACCCGCGCTGGATACTTCCGTCGGTTTGGAAATTACAGCATCGGGGGGATATTCCAGGGACTCGCTGGATTTGGCGTCGGTGAACTCGGTATTATTTCAATGCTCGGAACAAAAGTTCCAGTCCGCGTTGCAATTGGAACAAATCACATTGTTGTTGCATTAACCGCTGTTCTCGCTTCGGTTGTACATGTCTTTGGCGGCGGGTTAGTCGGTGGACACAGCATTAGTCTTGCCTCGACACCATGGAATATGGTCGTATTCACCGTTCCAGCGACTGTTCTTGGCGGACAAATCGCTCCGTACGTTTCAAATGCGCTGAGTACAGACACGATCAAAACATTTGTTGGAGGATTATTTGCCATCATTGCTATCGCACTATTCATGATGGCTGCCGGTGGGATTTAGCTGATGTATGATACAATTCTCTTGCCGACAGACGGGAGTACTGCGTCATTAATTGCAGCCGATCACGCTGGATCACTTGCTGCTCTCGCCGATAGCACAGTCCATGTCATCTCTGTCGCTGATGGACGCAATCGATTCAATAGTCCAAGTAGCGGCATTGCTCCTGACGCATGGAAAAACGCTGAACGCGAACATGCGGTGTCAGCGACTGAAAACGCGATTGAGCGAATGCCTGCTGATACTGACACCAAACAAACAGTTACTGACGGAATCCCGCATGAGTCGATACTTGAAATAGCTACAAACGAATCGGTTGATGCCGTGGTGATGGGAACACACGGTCGGACCGGACTTGATCACTATCTTGTCGGAAGTGTTACAGAGCGCGTTGTTCGACACTCCCCGGTACCAGTTATCACTGTTCGCGAGTCAACGGAGTAACCCACTCAGACCAGCACACGACAGTTCTAGCTCTCTGTTGTGTCTAGTCCGCTTGTTGATTACTCCTGACGTCCTGTCCGAGCAGTGACCCGCATTGAGACATATTGCTCCGACCATGAGTGTAGATGATTTCGGATCCGTGCCCATAATCTCTGATCCAGCCCTGATTCGGTTCGTTCTGATGATCCTCCAGACGTCGACGGTGCACGCTGATGGGACATATATATGCTTAGCAGTGTCACTGAATAAAATCATAACGGTTATTCAGGTTAATCAGGGTGATGTTCTCATTCACCCGCTCATATCTGTGAATTGATAACATCCAAGAAGACTCCGCGTTGAACTCTATGAGATGGGCGTTTACTCTCGGATATTTTCTATTATTCGCTTGGTTTCATCCAAGCGATGAGACTTTTATATTGAGTCAGATATGATATGATATCTCAATGTTCAGTCTTAATGTTCCACTTCCAAATCGTATCTCACGGCTCACAACGACTCTTCATGCTGATTTATTATCTTTCGACAGTCGAAGGGACCATCAGACGCTCGTTCTCAAACGGTTCGAAAGCCCACATGGTGGACAGGCATCTACAAACATCTCACTTCCTGTGCTCCGTGAGCAACTTCGCCCAGTTCTCACATCACCGAACACCCCAAATCAAATTGAGTTATCAGTGACTGGAACTAATTTTTTTGAGAATCCACCAGGAGGGGCTGCTCCCGTTGTCTATCTTGTTGTTGAGAGTCAATCGCTCATGACGTTACATGCCCAATTGTGTAATTCGTTTACTACTATTGATGATCTTGAGGGTGATGAGTATACCCCACATATAACACTCGCACGCGGTGGTGATACCGCAGATGCAACACGGTTTATCGAACACCAATCAATTGACCCAGTCACATGGACAGTTGATAGTCTTCAGATATGGGATAGTCGATATCGTGAAACTGCCGCTCAGATCAGTCTCAGCGCTCGGTGACTCGCATTCCCATTGGCTCATCAGGATGCATTGTCAACGACCCTCGGAGGTCAAATGGACGATCACGAACATAATCTAATTCATACTGTTGTGCAACTGTTCCTAAAATAAGTTTTGCCTCTAACATTGAGAGATGTTTACCAATACAATGACGTGGTCCGCCACCGAATGGGAAATATGAAAACCGCGGTCGATTGGATCGGCGCTTTGGACGCCATCGATCTGGATCAAATGTTGTTGGATTATCATACCATCGCGGTGATCGATGAACAACCCACTGTGGCAGCATAATTGCTGATCCTGCTGGGATTCGATAGCCACCAAGTCTTACATCAACCTGTGGCTCACGAAAGATCACATACACCGGTGGATACATTCGCATCGCCTCCTGTAAAACACGCTCAGTGTAATCCAATGATCGAGTATCAGCCATTGTTGGTATGTCACCACCACAGACTGACGCAAGTTCCTCATGCACCTGATCTCTTATTCCTGGATGCTCTGAGAGGAGATACCACGTGTAAGTGAGCGTAAGCGCTGTTGTATCATGACCAGCTAACAATATTGTCATCATCTCATCTCGAAGTTGTTCGTCTGTCTGCTCACCGCGCTGTTTTGCCCGGAGCAGGATCGATAATAAATCCATTGGGTCGGCGTCATCGCTCGCACCTGGGTCAATATCTGGGTCTGTTTCGGTCCCACGACGCTCAGAGACGATTTCATCAATAATATCCTCAAGCACTCCGACAGACTCGTGATATTCTTGATTTTCCTGTGTTGGTACCCAGTCTGGAATAATAAACCGAAGCGGGTCCGGCTCAAACCGTTTTCCCAGTGGTTCAAGATTCTCCTGGACTGCTGTTGTCTGGGTATCACTCAATGACGTCCCGAACATGGCTTCGACGATAATTCGGACTGTCACACGCGCCATCTCGAGGTGAACATCCTTGATATCTCCAGGCTCCCACTCATCAAGCATTCCCATCGTATGGTCGGTCATTGTCCCCGCAAGCGATGTAATTCGCTTTGGGCTGAAGGCTGGCTGTGCGATTTGTCGTTGTTTCCGCCATGTCTCACCCTCACTCAAAAGTAATCCATCTCCGAGAAGCGTTCCGATGGCATCATCCTGAAAATCTGGTTTCTGATACTTCTGATCATCCGTGACTAATACACGCTCAATGTCTGCCGGATTTGTCAGCATATATGTATCAAGTGGACCCAGACTGAATCGAACCACATCGCCGTAAGCATCTGCAACGCTTCGAAGGAAACTGAATGGGTCACTCGCATACTGGCGGCTATTACCAAACACCGGCACCCCGTTTGGGCCCGGCGGTTGTGTACTCATTATATGTTTCTTTATCCTGAAGCGGTATCAGCCGTTCGGCTAGGGAGATGGGGACGGAACCGTCTCATCGTATGCATCAAGATCAGTGTAAAAATTCAATAACGCAAACTGCACTTTTGATGGATCAACATCAACTAACTCCGCACGCTCTTCAGGCGGGAACTGATCTCGAACCCCATATTTTCCCATTCCAGCACTTTTCTGTGTATAGCGCTTATCAATCAAAAGACGCACTCCATAATCTGATGGTGAGCGAATCACACGACCAAGCGCTTGTCGTGTTTTGCGGATTGTTGGAATCTCAATTCCATATCGCCAGCCGGCATTTTTCCGGTCGCTGTACGCCCGATCATATGCGCTTTGGACTGCTTCAGCTCGTTCGGACAGATGTGGATACGGAACTCCAACGACAGCAACGGTTCGTGCATCATCATCATCAAAACTCACACCCTCCGCAAGTGTCCCCCATAATGAGGTACAAAGCACGCATCCATCTTGTTGAATGAATGACTGCCGGAGTGGTTCTGTTTCAACACCTGATTCATCAAGCATCACTGGCTTTGAGACAGCATCGTGCTGTCTGAGTTGCATTGCATATCGCTCGGCTTCTGCATACGATGGAAAGAAAAACAACGTATTCCCAGGTGTAAAGCGTGCGGCATCCGCAAGCGTGTCAGCAATAATCGCTTGCGTATCGGGGTCATTTCGTGCTGAACTGAATAACGCTGGCGTTTTCACCGCGAGTGTTCGACGATTTTCCTCCGGGTACGCCAGCTCATACGCCATTTGAACCGGATCTGACAGTCCAAGGACATCCTCAGCGACGTCGAATGGGCGTAATGTTGCCGACATTAATACGCTTGTGTGAACCTCATCAAATAGATCTGCGGTAACAGTTCGGGGAATACAGGTGTACAATTCTGCGCGACCGTAAATATCATCTGTTCCTTCATCACGTCGCACTGAGATGATTGGATGGGTCCCAACTGTGTCATTATCCGTCATCCATGCATTGAGAAATGTCGCTGCGTGTAATGACTGACATTCTTTGCGCGTCGCTGTTTCTCCGTTTTTATACGCTGTTTCATACTGTGAGTCGATTGACTCAGCAAGTTGGCGTGCAAGATCAATCTCAGTTTCGATCCCACGACCTGCATACTGTTGGAGAAATTCGAGTGTCAAATCATCTCGACGATCAGCATTCGCGACTGTGAGATCATACCACTCTGATGTGACCTGCTCGCGCTCACCGAATCCAAACGCGTCAGTATATGTTGTTCGAAGTGCTGCGAGAAACGCCTCAAATACGTTTGCTGCGGGTTCAGCACGCGAGTCTTCACAGTCTTTAATCTCAGTTAATGCCTTCTCAAGAGTATTTTCTGTCAGCGTCCGTCCAGCGTGGTCACGTGCGGCTGACTCAATATTGTGTGCTTCATCAAACACTGTGACAATGTCGTCTGGACCACGACCCAGCCACCGGAAAAATTGCTCACGAATCGCCGGGTCAAGCAGATGATGATAGTTACAAATAACCAAATCGACGCCCTCGATCCCCTCCTTGAGGAGTTCATACCCGCACAACTGTCGTTCGTCAGCGTATGCATAGATCTCTTCAGCTGTTCGAACATCATCAAATAGCCACTGGAAAAACGCCTCAGTCGAGTCAGTGTCCGTGAGATTATTATAATAATATTCACAGATGTTTCCTGAAGAAAGATCCTCAATCTCGGAGGTGACTGACTCAAGTTCATCTGTCACCGCGCTTCGCGCTGATGCGGCTTTGTTATTTCCCTCACGAATCTCATCTAATAGTGCTGTTGCCTGGTCACGGAGCTGCACACGCTCTCGCTCCTTATCGACAAGACTTCGTGTCGTGTCTCGAAGTGTTTGACATTCCTGATAATCAACGTCGATATGACACATTGAAGATTTACCCTTGAATACCACAGCGCGAATTGTGTCCATATCACTATGAACAATGGCGCGTGCATCTGCGATAAACTGCCGCATTTGCTGGTGGACATTCGTTGTAATGACAACTGTTTTATCTGTTTGTCGGGCGTATGCAACTGCCGGACACAGTGCAGAGAGCGTCTTTCCTGTTCCAGGTGCTCCCTCAAAGAGGACATCTCGTTGCTCCTCGAGCGCTTCGGCAATCTCACGCATTGCTGAGCGTTGGTTTGGATACGGTTCCTCATATGGAAAGAACCGTTCGTAGTTGCCAGTTGTCGACACACGATAGGTTGGTTTTTGATGAGATTAAAACTCTCGCACAGATTCGCATCGCTCAGGTACCTATCGTTCTGGATGACACATACAAATTAATTCTTTTCAAAGACAGTCAAATAATTCGAACCCAGTGTACCGACTACACCGTGATACAGTTGATACGCCGCACCTCATGCCTCGCTGGAGTTCATCGGGTGCTCACTTTTGAGCTCACATCTCTATGGACCGACTTCGACAGTCGCGGTTTTGGGTTCTCTCCACAATGTCCGGTGTTACGAGGAGTCATCGTATCACTCTGTGGATAATAACTCAACAAGGAGTCCCTTTTGTGCATGTAATCGATTTTCGGCTTGCTCCCAGACAAGCGTCCGAGTTCCCGTTAACACTTCATCTGTGATCTCCTCACCACGATGCGCTGGCAGACAATGCATTATCTGTGCACTACTATCTGCGAGCAATGACTCATTAACCTGATAGCCCTCAAACGCTGCTAACTTCTCATTGCGTTGGTCCTCTTGTCCCATCGAAATCCACACATCGGTGTATACGACATCCGCGTTCCTTACCGCAGTTGCAGGGGTCTCAGCAATCGTTGGTGGGTGACCAAGCGCAGTCGCTTGATCCAGCACTGACTGGTCCATTCCGTATCCTGGCGGGGTAGCAACAATCAAATCAAGCCCAACCATCGCTGCACCGATTGCAAATGACTGTCCAACATTGTTTCCATCCCCGATCCACACCGCCTGTACGTCATCAAACCCACCAAATTCCTCTTTGATCGTCAAGAGATCTGCAAGTGTCTGACATGGGTGTGCATCATCAGTCAGCCCGTTGATGACAGGAATATCAGCATGAGCAGCAATCTCAAGCAGATCATCATGATCAAATAACCGAGCCATCACGACATCAACGTAACGTGAGAGTACCTTTGCAGTATCAGATAGTGGTTCGCCATGTCCTAACTGGATATCATCAGGTCCGAGAAAAATTGCATGCCCACCGAGTTGTGTCATTCCTGTTTCGAATGAAATTCGTGTCCGGGTGCTTGGCTTCTCAAAAAGCATCCCAAGCGTCTGCCCGGAAAGTTGTGCGTTATTCATACCCTGTTTGAGTGCGGTTGCACGCTCAAGGATCATCTGCAACTCATCGGTGCTCAAATCATCAATGTCAAGGAAGTTGTCTGATACGGGCATTTGCTCACTCTGTGAGTTATTGTTTGTTCTCTAATTGTGGGTTCGAACGGAGGCGCATCTGCGTTGTCCAATCGTCGGGTCGTTATCGCTACTGTGTCTGTGCCTGTGTCTGTGTCAGACGTTAATTCAACTACGTTTTAATACGTCATCAATCACCATGAGATGATACCTCATACTCTCGTCGGCTCTGGGTCTGGCTCAGCATGTTCGTGTGTATTATTTGTGTGGTGTTGCTGTGTTTCAGACTCCGTCTTTGGGTCTGTTACAGTAGATGTCTTTGTTTCTGAACTTGTGAGTCGATCACAAACATCAATGAGCACCGAAATTGCGCTGTCGTATTCTGCAAGGTCAAGATGCTCATTCGGAGCATGGTCAAGATCTGAATCGCCAGGACCATACGTTGCCATCGGACAGTTCCATGCCCCAGAGAAGATATTCATATCACTCGTTCCAGTTTTCCGGAGCAACCGCGGTTCACCACCAGCTGAACGGATTGCAACACGAAACGCTCGTGCCACATCTGTTCGGGGGCTCTTCATAACCGGTGGAATCGGCTTTTCCCAATGGACACTTCCATCGCTTAACTCGCCTTCAGCAACCTCTCGGACATCCTCGATTGTATACTGCGGTGGGATGCGGAATTGAACATCGACGGTCGACTCAACGACAAGCCCATCTTCGGTCGGACCACCATCGAATGTCACTGGCTTTGTCGTAACCGTCTCAAAAACACCATCAGTATCGGTTGAATCCTCGGATTCGAAGAATGCGGCAACGCTTGACCACCAATTAACCGCTGATTGAATCGCATTATCCTCTGGTCGTGATGAGTGCCCAAGCTCACTTGTTGCAACATACGTTCCCGACAAGAACCCACGATACCCAAGGGTAATTCCATCCCACCCAGATGGCTCCCCATTAATTACAGTCTCCGGCGGTGTGCGGTTTTCAATCAGATGCCATGCTCCAGCGGATGTCGTCTCTTCACGAACAACGCCAGCGAAGGAGACACCAGTGTCGACAGCAGCCACAGCCATCGCAGCCAGCGGTCCAGTCGCGTCGACACTCCCTCGCCCCCACAATACCCCATTTTCAATCTTGACAGGGACATCTCCTGGAACAGTATCGATATGTGACGTCAGTAATACACTATCATCAGCAGGTGCACGCACATTCCCAACTGCATCAATCCATGCATCGCGACCGTGGGATTGAAAAAACTGACATAATCGCTCAGCTGCCGCTGACTCCTCACCAGAAGTCGATGGAATCGACACGAGATCAGCAAGGAGTGTTTGTGCATCATCAAGTCCATCTGTCAATCCTGGCTGGACATCGAATACAGTATGATCGGTTGTAAATGAGGTTCCCCCATCGGTAACGAGACGACCACCAGTAACCTCTGTATTGATATTTTGATCAGTGTCGTTACTATCTCTATCTGCTGTTTCAGTACTGGTTGTCTCCGCACTCATGTGGGGACGGGTGTGCGTACACACATTGGTTTTATTCATCCAAGTACCTCAATAAATGACTCAACAAATGTGTCAGCGTGCGCTGTATCGATAGTTAATGGTGGCAGCAATCTGACGACTGTCCGACCAGCAGGAAGTGCAAGCACCTGTTCGGATAACGCGAGATTCTTTAATACTCGATTTGCCCCGCGTTTCACCTCGACCCCAATCATCAATCCCTCGCCACGAATCTCACGGACTGGGAGATCATGATCCTCGACCGCGTCCGTGATCGCCGCTTGCAGGTGCTCTCCAATCATTGCAGCGTTTCCTGGAATATCTTCTTCAATAATCGTCTCAAGGGTCGCATTTGCCGCCGCGCAGACGACTGGTGTTCCGGAGAACGTTGATCCATGATCACCACTATCCTCTGCAATCCAATCACGAACGAGCGTTGCCCCGAGCGGAAGACCATTCGCGATTCCTTTGGCAGTCGTGAGAATATCTGGCGTCACACCAGCACCATCAGAGGCCCACAGCGATCCAGTTCGACCAACGCCTGTTTGAATTTCATCGAACACGAGCGCCGCACCTGCTTGTTGTGTTGCCTCGCGTGCACGTCTCAAGTATGCCGTCTCGGCTGGATGGATTCCACCCTCTCCCTGAACTGGCTCAAGAAAGACCGCTGCGGTCTCTTCATCGATTGCCGCTGTGAGTGCCTCGGGGTCGCCATATGGAACAAAGTCAATCCCGCCGGCAAGTGGTTCAAAAGGCGCTTTGTACTTATTCTTCCACGTCATTGCCAATGCTCCCATTGTCCGTCCATGGAACCCACGTTTCGTCGCCACGATTTTTGATCGCCCGGTAGCCGATCGTGCGAACTTCATCGCCGCCTCATTCGCTTCAGTTCCCGAGTTACATAACCAGACATTCTCAATGTCGCCAGGGGCGAGCGTTGCTAGTTTCTGATACAGTTCCGTCCGCGTCTCAACCGGGTATGAGGCCTGTACGTATGTCAAATCGGCTGCCTGTTGTTGGACAGCCTCAGTCACTGCCGGATGCGCGTGACCAATGGATGCAACAGCGTATGAAGCCCCAAAGTCAAGATACGCTGTGCCATCGCTTCCGTACAGATATGCCCCTTCTCCAGATTCAATTTCGATTGGTTTTTCAGAAAATACGAATCCGCCAGTCATTGTGTCTGCTCCTGATTCTCGATTGTATTCATCTCCGATTCAACTGCGTTCGTGTCGATATGGGTACCACGACCGGATAACGCAGCAGTAATTGGATCTGCTCCGTCTGCATTTGTAATTATTACAGTCGTCGCACCGCTGCTAAGTGCTTCCTCAGCAGCCATTATTTTCTTTATCATAAAGCCTTCTGCAGCGTCATGTAGGATATCAAACTCTGCTGGTGTCTGAACTGACTCGATCAGTGTCGATTCCGCATCAGGATCGCGATATACGCCAGCAACATCAGTAACTACGATTAGCTTTCCACTAAGCGCCCCAGCGATTGCTGCAGCAGCACGGTCTGCATCAGCATTCACTGCAACCCCATCATCAGCAAGCATCGGAACTGTCACCACCGGCGTATAGTTATCTTGCAATAGCGTTGTGAGCAGTGATTTATCCACCGTCTCAATTATCCCCGAGTGATCTCCACGTTTGATTTTCTTTCGTCCATCCTCGATAATCCGAACTGCTGACTTTCGAGGACCTCGAAGCAGTCCTCCATCAACACCTGATAACCCAATTGCATTGACACCTGCGGAGTGTAAAGAAACGGTAAGGTCTGTATTAATTTTTCCTGGAAGTACCATTGAGAATACTTCCATTGTCTTTTCATCTGTGAATCGTCCAACGACCCCCTCGGGCGTCTCGACGTAGGTTGGGTCTCTATCGAGTGCCTTGAGCGTTTCATCGACAGCCGTTGATCCCCCATGAACGACAACGATATCTCGCCCATCAGCAACAAGCGTTGCGATATCCTCAATCGTATCAGCTGGGTCGACTGCACGAGCACCCCCGATTTTTATGACGATCGGTGTCTCTGGGTCCGAGTGAGCAACTTCACTCACATGTCCCACGTTGCTATTTTGTTCTTGATCAGTGTGAGTATCAGTACTCATATCCTCGGATTCAGCATTTGTTTTTGCTGATTCGAAGTCGTCATCTGTTTGCTCCATTAAGGTGCTCCCACCGGATGTAACCCTGTAAACTCGAGTCCAGTCGTCTCATTGATCCCAAGCGCGATGTTCGCTGCATGGACTGCCTGTCCAGCCGAGCCTTTCATCATATTATCAATTGCTGAAAAAATGACAAGTCGACGATTTTCTGGGTCACGTTCGAACCCAACCTCAGCGTAATTACTTCCAGCGACTGATTTCGGTTCTGGGTATCGATACACACCACTACCGCCTGCAACTGTCCGCATAAATGGTTCCTCAGCATAGGCGTCACGGTATGCGCCCCATAGATCGCTCTTTGAGACCGGTTCGGATGGAAATACATGACAGGTCGCACTTGCCCCCCGGGTCATCTCGACAGCATGCACGGTAAATGACACCGAAAGTCCAAGAAATTGCTCAATTTCGGCTTCATGGCGATGTCCTGTCGGCGCATACGGTCGCACAACACCTGACCGTTCAGGATGACTTGAGGCATCTCCGCCACCAGTGCCACCCTCTGAGGAACCAACTTTCACATCAACGACGACCTGCTCGTCACCGGTGAGAATCTCTGCATCGAACAGTGGTTTCAATCCAAGGATTGTCGCTGTTGCATTACATCCACCAGATGCAATCAATGACGCGCCAGTGAGATTCGACCGATTGATCTCTGGAAGAGCGTACTCTGCATCTTCGAGATACTCTGGACAGGCGTGTCCATCATACCACGTGTGATATTGCTCGACCGAGTTCAATCGGAAATCCGCAGACAAATCAACGACAGTGTCAGCAGCTGCGGTAAATCTATCAATTTGTTGCATTGAGACACCATGCGGTGTCGCCGCAAAGAGTACATCGACCGATTCAAGCTCATCTGGGTCTGTAAAGCGGAGGTTGAGTGATCGAAGATTCGGATGGACATTTCCGATAGTTTTGTGTGTTTTCGATCGACTTGTCGCTTGGACAATCTCAAAGTACGGATGATGTGCGAGTAATCGAAGTAATTCCCCTCCAGTAAATCCAGACCCACCAACGACAGATGCGGTGTAACTATCGGTATGTGTTTTGGGTACACTCATGGTGTCTCCGTATTGGTAACCGCCTCAGCATCACTCTTGATATCATCAGTGTCATCTGCGGTATCGCTGACCGTCTCTAACCAATCAATAACTTCTTTCGGCACGTCAGTGCTCACAGCGTCATTCAGTGCTTTAAACTCAACAGTGTGATTGATCTCATGGACTGTATAATCGCTCTCACCGGTTTCGGTCTCCATCAGGTCAACCCCGAGCAGCCCGCCCCCAACGGCCGCTGATGCGTCTGCGACCAACTCACGAGCCCTCTCATCAAGGGTAAATTGGGTTACGTCTGCTCCTTTTGCAGCGTTCGTCAACCAGTGGTCTGCGGCGCGTGTCATCGCAGCGATTGACTCACCGTCGGCAGCAAGCACACGAATATCCCGACCAGGCTTCGGAATGAATTCTTGGATATAGAACACTTTATGCTCATAATGACCGAGCGTCGACTTATGCTCGAGAATAGCCTCCGCAGCAGATGCTGATTCAATTTTTGCCATCAGTCGTCCCCAAGAGCCAACAACTGGCTTGAGCACACAAGGGTACCCAAGTCGCTCAATTGATTCCATTGCACTGTCGGTTGTGAATGCGACCTCTGTTCGCGGTGTTGGAACTCCTGCAGATTCCAGTGCAAGACTATTTTTTACCTTATCTGCACACACATCTGCCGTCGAAGCGTCATTGATCACGGGGATATCATATGCGTCGAAAAACTGTGTTGCATAGTAACTTCGACTTGTCGCCAGGCAACGATCAAGAACAACATCAACGTCAGTAAACGCCGCTGGTGGATCAGCGATATCGAACTGCTCATGTCGGATGTCGATCTTTGTGACATTGTGTCCGCGACTCCGCAGCTCAGACAATATGAGCTTCTCATCCTGTCGAATCCGAGAATAAAGCAGTCCGACGTTCATTTCACTCGCCCCAGTCCTCTTCGAGCTCTGGGGCTTCTTCAAGTGTCAACGGCTCTATGGCAACAATCTCAAGCTCGGTCCCCGTTGCAGGACTATCAACAATCTCACCAACCTCCACGTCAGCCGGAATTTCAATCTCCTCTCCAGTAAGTGGATCTTCTCCAATAATGGTTTCTACCATACCTATCATTCCATGAGGAGGAGGCTTAAACCCATCGAAACTGTCGGATAATTTATAATATTGCAGAGATGACTAACGGCATCACACGGGCGCTCAGACGGTTTATCCTTCCAATAAATATCACATTTCATATATTATATGTCCCCGAACGGGGACGTCGTAATCCCGGTGGACCATCCACCGCGCTGATGAGGAATCTCCAGTCATATTGAGGACAGTACTCAGACATACTGCTGTACCTCCCGAGTTAGCAACGCATCAGCGCTGGTGATTTCATCACGACGCGTTTTGTATGCGGTTGTGTGTGCTGTTTGATTATCTTCATATGTTTCGATTGCTTTCATCACGGCTGTTGCCGCTGGTCCTCCACGAGAGTCTCGAGTACTGACATTCATTACGGGATTAAGAATGTCAATAATCGTCTCCTCATTGACGTATGTGAATAATGACTCCCCAAGAGTGTCCTTGGCGGCACGATTCAACATCCCAACCGTCGGCGTTTCATTCTCTGCACGGTCGGTTGCGACTGTCAGAACCTCATGTGCGGTTCGAAATGGAACCCCTGCCATCGCAAGTGCGTCAGCAATCCCTGTTGCTGTCGAGAATCCATCCCCGGCGGCCGATTCAAGCGTTTCATGAGCCCAGCGTGTCGTTTTGATTGCTCCACCAGCGATTGTTGTTGCTTCAGTTGCATCATCGATTGCACTCCAGATATGCGGTGTTGCACGTTGTAGATCACGGTTGTACGCTCGTGGAAGTCCTTTCAGTGTTGTTAATAATCCAGTTAGCTCTCCTGTAATATCTCCAGCGACTGCTCTGACAAGCTCAAGTGTGTCTGGATTGACTTTTTGTGGCATAATTGATGATGTCGAGGCGTATTGATTTGCTAATTTGATATATCCCTTATTAGCAAATAGTATGAGATCTTCAGCCATCCCAGACAATGTTACCGCATGCGCTGCCAGTGCGCTGAGAGCCTCAATCAACATATCTCGGGCGGCGACGGCATCCATTGTATTCTCGAGGATACCATCGAATCCTAGGAGAGTCGCCGTTCGTTCGCGATCAATATCGAATGGCGTCCCGGCAAATGCGGCAGCACCGAGCGGTGATGTATTCACTCGGTCGTATACATCGAGTAACCGAGCAGTATCACGCTCAATCCCAGCAGCATATGAAGATACCCAGTGTGCAACAGTTGTCGGCTGTGCTGACTGCAGGTGGGTATATCCAGGCATTACTGTTTCTGTGTGCGTCTTCGCAGCCTCAAGCAACACTTCTCGCAGCCCTAATGTTGCATCGATTGCCTGAAGAAGATCCGATCGAAGCTGATATCGAATGCATGTTGCAACCTCATCGTTTCGACTTCGTGCGGTATGCATCTTTCCGCCCACTGAGCCGATACGGTCGATAACAGCTGTTTCAATCGCCTCATGAACATCCTCCCCATCTGGAAGTGTATCATGACCAGCAGTCTCGATTGAGTCAAGAGCAGTGAGTATTGACTCCCCAGTTGATGCGTCGATAATATTCTGCTCAATTAACATAATGACATGCGCACGGTCAACTGTGATATCGGCTGTAAAGATTCGCTCATCGGCAGCAAGACTCGAGAGAAACCCACGGGCTGGACCACCACTAAATCGCTCACGGCGAATAACGCCCATATCCTCTGATGATTCTCCGTCATCAATATCACTTCCAGCGTCCGATGGGTTCTCTTCACTCATGATCTGTTATCTATCTCGAGTCTCAGTAGCTGCATTCGCAATGCGACCCTGGTATCCGTGATACTTTGCGATGCCTGTTGCGTCCTGCTGTGTTATTTCGCCAACCGAACTTGTATTGAATGATGCAGCATCCGCAGAGTATGCAGCAGAGGTGGATTCACGACCCACTGGGCGCGCTTGTCCACCCTCAAATTTGATCGTCACTGTACCAGTGACTCGCTGCTGGGTTGCATCAATGAACCCTTCTAACGCGTCCATGAGTGGGTGATCGACAAGTCCCTCATATCCCTTCTGTGCCCATTCATTGTCGATCTGACGCTTGAAGTCTCGTTCATCTTTTGTGAGAACGAGCCCTTCAAGTGCTTCATGTGCGTTCAACAATGTTGTCGCGGCGGGATGCTCATAGTTTTCGCGCACCTTTAGTCCGAGCATGCGATCTTCCATCATATCTGTTCGTCCGACACCATGCTCTCCTGCAATTTTATTGAGCATCTCAACGAGTTCAACAGGTTCGTAAGCATCATCATTGAGAGTTACTGGATATCCCGACTCAAACCCAATTGTGATGAGTTCGGTTTCAGTGGTATCTGCCGGATCAGCTGTCCACTCATAAACGTCCTCAGGCGGGGTGTAATTTGGATCCTCAAGCTTCCCGCCCTCGATTGATCGACTCCAGAGATTCGTATCAATCGACCAGACACCATCATTTCCGGCTTGCACCGGGAGATCGTGTTCAGCGGCATACTCTTGTTCCCATTCCCGTGTTAACTCAAGTTCGCGAATCGGCGCGATGACGGTGAGATCAGAGTTTCGCCATACAGCCTCAAAGCGAAGCTGATCGTTTCCTTTCCCTGTACAGCCGTGTGCAACTGCATCGCAGTCCTCAGCCTCAGCAACTGAGACAATCGATTCTGCGATTATCGGACGAGCCAGTGCCGTCCCAAGAGGATATCCTTGATATGTTGCATTCGCCCGGACAGAATCAAAACATAGGTTGACAAAGTCGGTCGTTGCGTCGACGACGTGAAGATCAATGCCATGTGCGTCAGCGGTCGCTTGTGCCTCCTCAAACTCGGCTGCTGGCTGACCGACATCGACGGTAACGCCGATCACCTCATCGTACCCGTATTCTTCCTTCAGCAGTGAAACGCATACTGTCGTGTCGAGCCCGCCAGAAAACGCGAGTGCCACACGTGTCATATATCATCATCTCAGACGCTCTCTCGTATAAAATACACGGTTTGTAATTGTGAATAAAAACGAGAGAAATGCCTATAGGAGAAATAATGGTGTCTAAACGATTCGTATCGAAATATGTAATGAGAATATATGTGGGCCTAAACGGCCCGTCGCCGTCGTCGAATCCGACTCCCAGCGTCATAACTCATGGGCAGAATAGTGATGCCCTCCGTTGGCGTATGCACAGTCTGGCGACAACGCCAATCCATTGTTCTACAATTCAATGGCATATACTAAATCTTTTCGAGAGCGGTTTCATCCTGATCTCTCTTACTACAGTGAAACGACTGGATTATGACCAGTTATAAATAATACAATGCTTGATCCAGCCGCTGCTGTCAATGGAATCGAAAAGTTATCATCGATCACATAGCCGCTAATGACTGGCTTCACTCCGTCTGCAACTGTCGCTCCAACAGCAGCGACACCCGCGGCAATCACTCCGTTCGTTCCTGCTACTGGAGTGAGAAATACTATCCCAATAATGAAACACACAGTAAACATCGCGATGAGCGTTCGTGGACGCTTTGGCTCCCCGGCCGCTCGCGTCGTCCCCAACAACCCAGAGATTGGATCACCAAGCGTGAGCATTATCATCGCTGGAACCGCAATCGCAGGAATGAATGTAATAATGACCGCCGTGCTACTGAATGCGTATAATGCATATCCGGCAATGTTCGTCTGCTCGTATGACCGCGTAAGTTCATCGTACACGCGCCATTCAAGCCCGATAAAAAGCCGAACCGCCTCAAGCAAAGCTGCCGTGACTGCCCCGATAATCATAATCCTCTCAAATGTTGACCAACTGAGTATATTAATGATATATAAGAGTGGCAATACAGTGCCACTTGCATGGACGAGTCGGCGCTTTATTTCATTACCCGGGGCTGATACTGAATCTGGATTGTCACTGTGACCCAGTATCGCCGTAAGATAATTCTTCTCCTGAACAGCAGTCTCAATTCGATTCCAAACAGCCACAACCGACTCATAGTGAACAATATCTGAGGATGATTTACTGTCGGTGTTGACCCCTGTGTTTGATTCCGACCCGAGCTGTGGCTGTGATTCTGTTCGTGTCTCAGTATTGCTCTCTCTTTGCTCTTCGGGGTTTGGTGTCACGACCAGTGTTTACTCGTTTTTGTTTGCCCACTCAACAGCGTCATATGCATCGGTGAGTGTCTCAAATCGTGTCTCACCAGATTGCACAGCCTGAATCAACTCAGCGACCATTGTGATTGGTGCTCGAATTTGTCGACCCGTGTCTCGCTGACGAATCGTCACTGTATCAATATCTGTGTCTTCTAGCCCATCACGGTCAACGGTGATACAAAATGGTGTTCCGATTTCATCCTGTCGCCGATATCGTCGACCAATACTTCCAGAATCATCAGCAACAACACTCAATCCTGCTGCTCGGAGGTCACTCACGACATCCTCGGCTCGTTCGACGAGCTGTTCAACGTTTGAGACAAGTGGAAATACCCCGACATCAGTCGGTGCGACCGTTGGTGAGAGTGATAGATATGTCCGGCTCTCATTATCAATTATATCCTCTTGATAGCCGTGTGCTAAAAGCGTATACACGGTCCGATCAATTCCAAATGAGGGTTCAATTACATGTGGTGTAATATGCTCACCGTTCACTGTCTGCGTTTCTTTATGAAAGTTCGTATCCTCGGTATCAACAGCGATTGTCTCTCCATCGACTTCGATATTGACTGTCTCCCCGCTGAATGCGTCTGGATCTCGCCCAACGAGCGTTTCAAGTGCTTTTTTAATATCGTCTGCTTGTGCGCCAAACTTTGGTCCAAGTACACTCATATCGGGATCGACAACAGCACGCTCAACTGTTTTTGAGTTCTCATACTCCTGAAAGATACTGAAATCATCATCACCATATTCAGCGTGCTTCGAGAGATCGTATTCGCCGCGATAAGCGAATCCTGCGATTTCAATCCAATCACCGTCAACTTCACTCTCAGCGTCCCAGCAATCAGCTGCGTAATGCGCTCGTTCACCACTCAGATGCTGCCGAAACCGAAATCGGTCGGTATCGACACCAATTGATTCATACCATTCCTGTGCGATTGCAATAAAATATCCAATCCACTCATCACCAATGAGCCCTGACTCGACTGCCTCGCCGACAGTTGTTTCAATATAATCACCATCCTCAGTCTGTTGTTGATGCGCTGGATACAGCGTTACCATCACATCAGCGACATCATCAAGCGCTGGGCTATCACGCTCTGGGTCAATAAACTGTTCTAATTCCGCCTGTGTGAACTCCCGTGTTCGAACAATCCGTTTCCGAGGTGAGATCTCATTGCGATATGCTCGCCCAATTTGTGTCACGCCGAATGGAAGTGTGTTTCTCGCATACTGTTTGATCTGTGGGAACTCAACGAATATTCCTTGTGCGGTTTCTGGGCGAAGGTATCCTGATGATGCAGAGCCTGGACCGATATTCGTCTCAAACATGAGATTGAATGAATCGACTGACTCACCCCCAAGCCCTGTTTTGCACTGGGGACAGACGGGGTCATATTCGAGAAGCAAATCCTCAATCTCATCGATCGGTAATGATTCTGCATCTTCGATATCCGTCGCGTCCTCGATAAGATGATCTGCACGGTGAGCTGTTCGACAGTCGGGACACTCCACAAGCATATCATCGAATCCATCAAGATGCCCTGATGCCTCGAATACCGGCTCAGGCATAATTGTCGGTGCCTCAATCTCATAGTTGCCTTCACGGACAGTGAATCGCTCTCGCCATGCAGCTTCAACATTTGATTTTAAAGCCGCACCTTGAGGACCAAAGGTATAGAACCCAGCGACACCGCCGTATGCATCGTTTGATCCGAAAAAGAATCCTCGACGCTTCGCCAGTTCTGCGAGCTGTTCACCCTCTGTTTGACTTTCCTCAGTACTCATCTATAGAGCCTCCAGGAAATTAACATCACGAACCACACCAATGAGGTTGTTTCCCTCAATCAGTGGGAGTTGCTCAATATCGTTCGTGATCATCATCTGTCCGACCTCAACAATTGATTGCTGTTTTCTCACTGTCTTGATATCTTTAGACATAAACATCGCTATTGGCTCAGTTGGTATCTCAACATTCCGTGTTGGAACATATCGATTCCCGATTGATTTGATCCCTTCCCACGTCCACTCATTATCTTGCGATGCAACTGACCCCCCAGTATTGTCCTCACCCTCAACGACCCGGGCAACATCAATAATATCAACCTCAGTGAGTATTCCAGTCATTGCCCCATCATCATCAAGACAAATTGCATATGGAACATCCGCATACGAGAGTGCTCGCTCGCCGACGGTCAGTGGTGCATTCTTATAGACAGTATTGATAGTATCTGTCCTCATATCTGCAGCGGTCGAATCGACGCTCACATTCTCACGTGCAATTGCGTGTACAACATCAGTGACAGTCATGATACCGGTAAGTTGCTCATCGACAACAGGGATTTGGCGTGTTCCTGTTTCGCGCATCCTTGTTCCGGCATCAACAACAGACGTATCAGCAGTAACGGTTGGCACCTCTCGCATCAATACCGCGAGTTGGTCCTCATCGGGATGATTCATCAAGTCTTCACGACGCACAACTCCACGATAGTCCTCACCATCTTCGGTTTGTTTAACAACTGGAATCGATGAAAACTGACGTTCTTTCAGAGACGCTAGCGCAGCATCACGGGTACCTGGGAGTTCAGCGGTGACAATCTCTTCCCGGGGTGTCATCGCATCGGCGACGTCCATACTCCGCTTACAGAATCGCACGACAAAAGCCCACGGCTTCGACACTTTGCATTGGCATCCGCATCGATTGATGAGAAAGAATGACACAACGATCTATACTCATTCGTTCCTCATGTCTGAAGCCAGACCCGGTATAGATGCTAGTGGCGGTGTCAATACCGATATTGATGCTAAAAAGTAACAGAGTTGATATATGTATAATAAGAGGAGCTATGTGTTAATTGTCGGTCGTGTCCCAGCGACATCACTCAACCACGCGATGACCGCATCAGCCATTGCACCTCGACGATGGATAATATTTTGTGCGGGATCAACAACAGTGCTCTCAGTTCCGGCTGTCTCACCAGCCTCAAGAACGATGGCTACGTTCTCTCGAATCGACTGGTCAAGCATATCGGGACTGATGATGCTCCCCGCCCCACTTTGATTCGCACTCGTCGCTGTTATTGGCGTCGGAGCAGCATGCTTGAGTAATGACAGTGCCATGTGATGATCTGGGATTCGGATCCCAACCCGGTCTCGTCCAGCAGTAAGGATGTCTGGGACCGCAGGTGAGCGTTCGACAACGACGGTAATTGGTCCGGGAAGAAACGCCCGAATAAACTGCATCGCTCGCTCACTTGGATTAGTGTAACGCGCAACTGCGCTGACACCTTCAACCCCGAGAGATAGTGGGTTGTCATACTCTCGACCCTTAATTTCGAATACACGCTCTATTGCATCAGGATTCAATCCATCGACGCCCAGTCCATAGACGGTTTCTGTCGGATACACCACTGGTTGTCCAGACTGAATCGCTTCTGCCGCGCTTGCGATTATATCTGAGTCGGTTCTGTCGTTCGTCCGTCATATTCTCGCTGCTTTCTGA